>Ga0116223_10000290_pt1 | contig 64351 bp, 48 predicted proteins | sample Sb_taG_3_FD_90092 | JGI IMG/M metagenome (GOLD analysis project Ga0116223, IMG submission 90092) | Peat soil microbial communities from Weissenstadt, Germany - Sb_50d_a_PC metaG | ecosystem: Environmental > Terrestrial > Soil > Wetlands > Peat | place: Germany: Weissenstadt | collected 2010-09-21 | reverse complement strand
GATAATCCCAGGAGAACGCAGCTGATATTGTCACTATGTGTTTTGCGAAATGGAGGTCTGCGATGCGGAAAAATCAGGGCGAACGCCAGTTGGGCCTTCAGCACCTGTTAAACATGGGCTAGCTTTACACCCTGCGCCCCAAAACCATTTATGCTCGGAGCACCTTCCCCTGCTTGGCTAATAGCTTCATCAATTCTGCTAGCCAAAACGCGCCTGACAAGCAGAAGGGCCCGCGGTGATTCACCGCGGGCCCCTGGATTCCTTGCGTCCATCTGTTCCCGAAAATCCTCACGGCGAAGGGTCGCCGCCGCCGGGGATCAGCGGGTTGGAGAACGATGGCATTGGAGCTTGATGCACGCTCTGGAAGATTGGTGCCAGCTTCACGCGTGCCGTCCTCTGGTCAGGCGAGATTGTCGTCTCCATGGTGAAATCGACACTGTTCGCCGCGAGCGGCGTCACCTTGGTTTGGTAGGTCGACACGTCGGACTGGCCGCGTGCGGGTGTCTTGTATAAATCTTTGCTCGGCGCCTGGATGCCCAGAGATGCCAGCCCGCCTCGGAGCCCCGATTCGCCGCCGACCAGCTCCGGATCCGCAAGGGCCCGTAGCTTCGAGAAGATGGCGTCACCGGACTGCGGATCCGCAGGCTTGCGGCGTGTTTCCCTGGCAGAAGGAGGCGGAACGTATTCGGCTGAAGTGCGCCGGCCCTCGTCGAGGACGAAGGTGAGCGTGCGGCTACGGTCGAACACGATGGTCTCGCGCCGGCGACTTTCCTGGGGCGTACCCTGGTGCTGAATGATCTCCACGGTCGCCTTGCCGCCCAACGGTCGTCCCCAGATCCGCCGCAGCGAGATCTTGTATTCGCCGGTGAACGCCTTGGCAGCCACGTAAGATTCATGGGTACGGTCAGAAACATTACCGCCCAGGAGAATGCCTCCGCCCGCCGTCTGGCGTTGCATGAATGAGCAAACCGTGCCACTGGGTTCCGTCACGGCGAGATCGAGGCCGGCATCTCCTTGGAAGATCATGTCGACCACCAAGTCCCGCTCCCCCTGCCGCTTCACTGCTTCGACCATGTGCTCGGCATCCACCTTGCGGTTGTTTTGCTCGAGCGTGGCGGCGAGGTTTTGCAGCTTGCCGCGAGCCCTGTCGTGCAGTGCTTCGTTATCCGCCGGCCAATCCTGGCGCAACAGGTTTCCTGCTGCCCATTCCATGGCGCTCGTGTCCTTGGCGAGTTCCGAGTAGATCAAAGCTTCCTCGTAGGGCTCGGGAGCGTTGGGCTCGAGGAGCGCTGCCTGGCGACAGAACACCACGGCGCGATCGTAACGCTTCAACTCGCCCATCGCCTTCGATGCCTTCACGTAGCCGTGGGCGCCCTGCGGCTCCAGATCGACCGCCGACAACCGGACGCGTTCGATCTCGTCCGCGGTGCCGCCGCTCTGCTCCATTGCCAGCGCCAGGGCTTCATAGACCCAGGGCCGGACAACGACTCCGAGCCGCAGGTCGGCCTTCAAGAATTCGCGCAGGTGGTCGAACTTCTTGTTTGTCGCCAGGAAGTCCGCAACGGCGATAATCAGGCCGGGGTCATCAACTCCCTTGGCCAATGCCTCTTGCCAGTCCTTCGACGACGGTTCCACGTTCTTCACGTTCTTGTTGGAGGCCAAGATTTGCTGCTTGAGCTCTTCCACTGCCTGATTCTTGTTCTTGTTGCTGGCAACCTTAGCGCCATCCTTGTCGAGCGCTCCCTTCTTCTTGTCGTTGCCGCGGGCCACAGCGTCGCCGTCCTCCTTCTTGTCGAGCTTGCCCATGCCCGGAGCGCCGATTCGCGCCGAACTCAGGATGCCGCCGCCCGCGTTGGTGTGAATACGTGACGAACCTTTCACGACCAGTGCTCGAGCGGGCGGATAGTAACCGAGCGAATTCAAAAGCTCGGCAGGATTTTTCTCCTGTTCGTCTTCCTGCCCGGGTTCTCCGGCAGGATTGACGGCGGGCCTTAGAGCGCCGCCAACCAGTTGTCCGGGGATTTGCCATTCCTTCTGAGTGCCGACGACCTGGCGAATCAAGGTCACGAGAATCGTGCTCTGGTCTCCACCCTGGAGGCCGAACTGGCCGCCAAGGTTGCCAAATTGGCCAAGTTGGCCGCCGCCGAAGCCAAGAGCGCCGCCGCCAACTCCGAGGTTTTGCTGACCACCAGCAATGCCGAGGCCGCCGCCGAAGCCGGCCTGTCCCCCGCCGAGTCCGCCGCCGAAACCTCCCAGGCCTCCGATGCCTCCGATACCGGCAAGGCCACCGATGCCTCCAATACCTCCAATGCCACCGATACCGCCAAGGCCACCGATGCCTCCGATACCGCCAACGACTCCTAGACCACCCAGGCCACCTATGCCCGCGAGCCCGAGGGCGCCCAGGGCTTGCGGGCTACCAAGCTGGAGGCCAAGGCCCGGAGCGGTTCCCAGAATCGTGAGCGATTGGTTAACAGCTCGGACATTGACCGAGTTAGGGATGGGAATAACCAGGTCGGCGACGGGGTACACGCGGACAACTTTTTCCGCTACCGCCCGCGAGCCGGTTGTCAATTCGATGTAGTCAGCGCGGACCAGGTACGTGCCGTTGACTTTCGAGGACAGCAGGCGCAGGACGGTTGCCAGGCTGACGCCGACCATCTTGGGCAGGCTGACCGGCAGCTCCAGCACGTTATCCGTATTATTGTCGGTCTTGAAGGCTTCCGAGTCCGCCAGGATCGTGACATCGTAGCGATCCTGGAGGAATTCGATAGCATCCTTGAGCGGTATGCTATCCAGTCCTTTCTCAATGCTGACAGGGCTGGCGAGCTTTTGCTTCAATTCCCGAATCTTCTTCAGAGTGAGCGGATTTTCATCCGTGAAGCCTGAAGACTCGTACTTCTCCTTCCGTAGCCGGGTGAGCTCACGCCAAACGGTAGCGGGCGGGAACTGGATCGGCGGCTCATCGGGGAAAGGAATGTGCGAGCGTTCGACTTGCATCATGGTCAGCAGGTAACGCTCCTCGCGTGTACGCTTGAGTTCCCGAACCTGGCTGAGGTTGTTGGCAGCAAGGCCGATGTAATATCCGGCGGTGACCGAGGGTGGCACGGTCCTACCGGAGTTGACGGCATCCGTTTCGATGGCCAGGGCCTGCAGATAGGCGTCCTCAAAGCGCGCCTGTGCCATCAAATTGGAGAATTGCAGCATGCGTTGCCGTGTCCGTTCGTCCTCGACGGTCCTTTGCTGCGTCAGGTCAAGGTGACGGCGCGAATCGGCCAGGCGGCGCAACTGCTCGGCATTGTCCGCCTTGATGCGCCCGCCCTGGGTATCCACACTCCGCAGCGACGTCTCCAGCCTGCTGGTCAAAAGATCGCGTGTTTTCTCGGTCAAGTCGGGATTGCTCCGCACCGATTCGTAGGTGCGCTTGAGTAGGTCGTGAGCGGCATCGGGATCGGATTGCAAGAGCTGGCGGGCCTGCCGTTGAGCTTCTTCGACGGCCTGGCTAGTGCGCTGCTCCTCCACCGCCACGCGGCGTTTCTGTTCCTGAAGAAGACTGTCCTGGTCCACCGGCGGAGCGATGGCGGGTGGTTGCGCCCTTTCCACGGCCCGTGCAACTCCTTGCAATCCAGACTTGTCCGCCCTGGCGAGCTGGTCGCGAAGCTGTTCCTTCGTCAGCACACCAGCCTTCAGTTTCTGGACCACCTTCAAACCGGCGTCAGCCTCCACGTCTGCCGGATCGAGCTTTTTGGCCTTCTGGAAGAGATCGCTGGCAGCGTCCAATTTATTTTCCTGAAGCGCTAAACCAGCCTGATCAAGAAGGTCCGCATGAACCAGCTGAGTCTGCTCAAATGCATATGCCAGGGCCCGGTCAGCTCGGATCAGGGCCGGCTGATCCTTGCCCCCCTTCCATTGTTCGACCATGCCGATCAGGAAGAAGTTATCGGCTTCAGCCGCGGTGACCGCCACCGAGTCCTTCACTTGCACATCGCGATCGGCCACAGTGCCTTCCAGCGTATAGCGGATTGCATCGCCGGCCTTGAGCCTGCCGACAACAAGAGTCGGCGCGTCGGCCCGGAGCGGAGGCAGAACTGCCGGGTAAGACTCCGCGACTTCATTGCCAAGCTGGAAACTCTTGGGATACAGTACGGAAGTAGATACCGCATCCGCCAAGCGCTTCAAGGCATCGCCCGGCTTATCGTCTGGCAGCAAGCGGACCGCAGCGCCGCCGGTGCCGGTCGCCAAACCGTGCAGATTCTTCGGGTCGAGACGCGGCCCCAGTGGGACCGGGTAGAAGGCAACGCCGCTCTTGACCATTTCTTCGCAAAGGCCAGCCCGGTCAGAATCTGTGATCGGATCGTGCACGCTCATGCCGTCGCCCAAGAACAGGATAATCTGCTGGCGGCCCGGGGCACGTTCGAAAGTGGCGACGGCCTTCTTCAGGGCTCCCTTGAGGTCGGTGTCGCCCAGCGGAACTTCCTGCTTGAGGGCTGCGAAGGCGCTAGTGATCTGCGCAGTCTTGGCTTGGGCGAAGCCGTGCGTGAGGTTCCTTGTCGCTGACGGAGTGTTGGCGGTCCAGATCGCCATGCGATCGCCCGCATTCAGCGTGGCGGCTAAAGTTTCGGCAAACTCGCCCGCCGCTGTCAGGGGACCTTTCACCTGGCTGGCCGACGTATCGATCATCACGAGATAATCGCGTGGCCGCTCGGGTGTTGCTTCGAGCTTTGGCTTTACCTGCAGGGCAAAGAGTAGGTCGCCCCCAATGGTTCGATACGTGGCCAAGCCGCCGGAGGCGAACTTGGACTTGGCCAAGTTTTCCTCGAACGACTGGTCGGCTTTGTCGATTGCGTGGCGGTCGACGCCGGCGCGTTGCGGCGGCGATTTCTTGTCTGATTCACCCCAGACATGCGAGTTGGTGAGCACGGCAGCCAGAGCAAGCAAAGCCCCGACACCCTTGAGCCGGCCGACGTAAGTCATTGTCCAGCACTCCCGTAAACGAAATGAATTAATGGCCCTGCCTCGAAGCGACCAGTTAATTCTGGCTATAGCATATATGCTCTAGATTGTAAATCGCGCTAGGTTTATCTCGCCAGTAGAATTATCCCAGGTTTCGCCAATTCGCGCCTTCAGAGAACCGCACGAGCCGCAGAAATGGCCTCTTTGGTAATAACGTCTTGAAGGGAACGAGCGTTGGCCCAAAACTTGCGCCGTTCCTGGGAATCCTTTCTTGTGGCCCTGTACTGTTCATCTGGTCAGATGATTTGACCCAGGGAGAACATAGCCGAGAGGCCGTAGCCGCATTCGCCAGAATGCGGGGGAAACTGACATAGCCCGCATTCTGGCGAATGCGGCTACGGGCCGATGTCTCATTCTTGGCCGCGATCAGTATAGCCCATTGAATCCGCCTTCCTTTTCCACCCAATTCGGCCTCTTTAACAAGGCGAACTGTCTCCCATGAGCGGACGCCAAGCTGGCTTGACCCTCTTCTCGCGGATTTGCTATACCTCCCCCGGCACGGCAGCCAGCATTGACGCGCGCCTCGCCACAATCCAATGGCAAACCCGCTGGAATCGCCTGCGCTATGTAACGCCCTTGGGCGGGCCACCCGGCTCTATTCCCGCATCCTGAGGTTAGAAATGACCAAGACCGCTCTCATCACCGGCATCACCGGTCAGGACGGCAGCTATCTCGCCGAGTTGCTGCTTGAAAAAGGCTATCGAGTATGTGGAATGGTGCGCCGTTCCAGCACGGAAAACTTTCAGCGCGTCGAGCACCTTCGCGACCGCATCCAGCTCTTGCAAGGCGATCTCCTGGACCAGACGTCCATCGCCTCAGTCCTCGATCAGGTGCGTCCGGACGAAGTATACAACCTGGCGGCCATGTCGTTCGTGCCGACTAGCTGGCAAAAGCCGGTATTGACTGCTGAATTCACCGCCGTAGGCGTCACACGCGTTCTAGATGCCCTCCGCCAGGTGTGTCCGAGGGCACGCTTCTATCAAGCCAGCAGTAGCGAGATGTTCGGCAAGGTCCGAGAGACCCCTCAGTCCGAGGCCACGCCCTTCCATCCGCGCAGCCCCTACGGCGTTGCCAAAGTCTACGGCCACTTCATCACGGTGAATTACCGCGAGAGCTACAACCTATATGCGTGTTCGGGCATTCTATTCAATCACGAATCGCCGCGCCGCGGCCTCGAGTTCGTTACCAGAAAGATCACACACGGGGTGGCACGCATCAAGCTCGGCCTGGCTGGGGAGTTGCGCCTGGGGAACCTGGAAGCCAAGCGCGACTGGGGGTATGCGGGGGACTACGTCCGAGCCATGTGGCTCATGATGCAGCAGCACTCCCCGGACGACTTTGTCATCGGCACGGGAGAAACCCATTCCGTCGAAGAATTTGTCCGCATCGCCTTCGACCACGCAGGACTTGACTGGCGGCGTTACGTCGTCGTCGATCCCCAATTCTACCGGCCGGCTGAAGTCGACCTCTTGCTGGCCAATCCCACCAAGGCGAGGACGGTTTTGGGTTGGAAGCCGGAAGTTAGTTTCGAGCAATTGGTCAAGGGCATGGTGGAATCGGACCTGAGTCAACCGACTCGAAGCGAGGGCGCCCCGCCCTGGCCGGTTCAGACGAAACACCGGGCCGCCTGAGAGCGTGTTGAAAAAGGGTTCAGACCCCTTGGGTTCTGCAGACCCTGGTGACTCAGAAATGGGCGAAGTGCCTCGATTCTCCAGGGGGTCTGACCCTTTTTTCAGCACGCTCTGAGCGGTGCAGACGGCAAAAGACTATCAGAGGCGGTTTACACGTATGGAACGCGAAGGGCGGAGATCTGGACCAGCACGGACAGAAGAAGAATCTACTGCCCCGACCACTGCTCCGCGACGGGCAATCGTGGTCAGCTCCATGTACACCGAGGCGGAGACTGCCGAGCGCATCGGTCGAGAGGCCTATTCCTATCGCTTCGTCTACCGGGCCTTCGCGCCACTACTGCAGCGCTGGGGAAGTACCAGTGAAGTGACCAGGCCGGAAAGCCGGCTTGATTACGCGCTCTGGCGCGCCAGGCAGCAAAACTTGGAGCCAGCGCACCTGAGCTTTCTACCGTTACATTTGGTCTACCTGACCCAACAGGCACCGAATATCGCCTTCCCCTTTTGGGAATTTCCCAACATTCCCGACAAAAGCTTCGGGAATAACCCTCGCAATAATTGGCTCCGCATCGCCGATCGGCTGGCGCTGATCCTCACCGCGAGCAGCTTCACGCGCGACGCCTTCGTCCGCGCGGGAGTAAAGTCCCCCATTCACGTCGTGCCGGTGCCCGTCGCCTCCAGGTACTTCGAAGTGCCTTCCTGGGAACGAGGGCAACGAACTACGCTGCAAACGCCTTGCTACCTGTTCCCTCAACCCGAAATGCCACCGGCTCCGGCACCCAGTCCCTGGGCCCGTGAATCCTCTGCTGGCCTGAGTCTTAGAGCCCTGCTCCTCCAAGGATACAAAAGTGCCATCAAACCTCGCCTGCCGGCGCGCCTGGACAGGTACGTGGGTGTGGCGGCCGGGGTCGTGCGGGGCGTTCGCGCGGCGCGCGCGGAAGATGTCCGCGCTTGCGTGCCGGCGCTGCCAGAGCTGGAGCTAGCCGGCGTCGTCTACACAAGCATCCTCAACCCCTTTGATCCCCGCAAGAATTGGCAGGACCTCCTGAGTGCCTACCTGCTTGCTCTGGGCGATTGCGAGGATGCAACCCTGGTCGTGAAACTCGTGGTTTGTCCGGAACTGGCAGTTCCGGCCCTGAACGGGATCGTCGGCCATTACCGGGGAATGAACCTGGCTCACCGGTGCAAGCTTGTCTTCATAACGAAGTACTTGTCCGACGCGGACATGGCAGAGCTGGTGCGGGGCAGCACCTATTACGTCAACAGCGCGCGGGCGGAGGGGTCATGCCTGCCGCTCCAGGACTTCCTGGCAGCGGGTCGGCCGGGCCTGGCACCGACGCATACGGCAATGGCGGACTACTTCGACGACAAACTCGGTTTCCCCATCGGCTCGCACCCGGAGCCGGCCAGCTGGCCGCACGCCGCCGGCGAAGGCTATACAACGACGTGGCAGCGCATCGTCTGGCAATCGCTGCATGATCAGTTCCGCCACAGCTATCAAGTTGCCAAACAGGACCAATCCTACTATCAGGCACTGGCATCCAATGGCCGCGGCCGGATGATGGAGTTCGCCGGGGCGGAAAATGTCTGGCCCAAATTGGCCGCGGCTCTTGATTCCATCCAACCAGAAAAAGGCGCGCACCAGAGCTTGCTGCAAAACGCTTGGTCATCTCCCATCCGACAAGCATCGTGAGGTCAAGGATGAACAGGAAGGGAGAACGTCAAGGCTTGCTGGCAGAGCCCCTGCCTGCTGCGTCACCGAGCCAGGGCCAAGGCGAACCGATCTTTGTCGAAGTAGGAGCGCTCTTCACCAAGCATCTCACAGGAATTGGTCGTCACGTCGCCCGGCTTGTGCAGGGACTTGCACAGCTCGCGCCGCTTCGCCTGGTCTCCACAATTTCCAGCGCCCAGGCTAGGCGCCTGCAGCTGCCCAACGCCCTGGTGTGCGGCCAAGAAATGACTGTGACCAAGAGCGATTTGCCGCCAATGGACCCGAATCTCGATGGCTGGGTGCGCGACCTCGTACGCCGCCCGCGCCTCCGTCATGCTACGCAACTGGCTGGTCGCTCGAGTTGCATCTTCCCGGCACTGCGTCCCGCCGAACGGCATTTTCGGCGCGAGGTGAGCATCCTCCATGACTTTACGCCTCTGATCATCCCCTGGGCGCACGTCGCCGAAACGCACACACACTTCAACGCCTTTTTTGCCCACACCCTGGGGCTGTCGGATCGGGCGGTCGCGGTTTCCGAATCGACCAAGGCCGATGCTAGCTGGCTCGGGGCGTTACCACCCGAGCAGGTTGTGGTGGGGCATCCTGGTCCCAGCCTGTGCGATCAGGCACACGCATACCCCGGGCCGGTCACCCGTCGCGACAACGTGATCGTCATTGTCGCGACTCTGGAGCCGCGTAAGAACGGCAGGTTCGTCTTCGATTGGTTCCTGAATACACAGGTATTCAAGCGAGACATGCAGTTGTGGTGGGTCGGACCTAAGGGCTGGCTCGACGACGCAGCGACCGGACGCCAGGCCCACGAGCGAAGCGACCGGCGGATTCGATTTCTGGGAATGATCCCGGACCGCTCGCTTTGTCAGCTTTATCGCCAGGCCACCTTCACGATCGCGCCGTCCCTTTACGAGGGCTTTGGCTTTCCGGTGCTCGATTCGCTGATGCATCAGACCCCCGTGGTAAGCGCGTTCAACAGTTCCTTGCAGGAATTTGCGGGGCCCGGCGTTTTCTACTTCGATGCCTATGACCCGGCCTCTCTCGATCGTGCATGTGAGGAGCTGCTGGCACAGGGGCCAATGCCTCTTTGCAGAGAAGATCTCCGCGCGCAATTCTCGTGGGAGGGGTTTGCCCGAACCGTTGCCGCGCAGTGCGCCTGAAAGCGTGTTGAAAAAGGGGTCAGACCCCCTGGAGAATCGAGGCAATCCGCCCATTTCTGAGGCACCAGGCTCTGCAAAACTCAAGGGGTCTGACCCCTTTTTCAACACGCTCTGAGCAAGGCGACTGGATCGATTGTCCCGAGGTTGTGAATGAGCGGCGCAGTTGCAAGCACGATACCGGCGACCGCTTCTGGATGCCAATCGGATAGTGGACGCTCCTGCGCCGCGCCGGTTTACGTCGACATCTATCCGCTCCTCGCCAAGCACCTTACCGGCATTGGCAGGTTCGTCGCACGGCTGGTGGAGTCCCTGGCTCGTCTCACCTCCCTTCGCCTAATTACGACAATCGGCGGCAGCCAGGCGCGCAGCGTCAATCTGTCCGGCGTGTTGCTCGCTGGGCAAGAAATTCCGGTCGATAGCGGGCTTCCCGGAGCCGACGGCGACGTTGCCGGCTGGGCCCGGCAGCTGTTGCGTCTGCCACGTTGTCGCCACGACGAGCGTCAAGCGCGGCGCTCGCCATGCGTATTCACCGCTCTTCGGCCGAGCCTAAAGCACTTTCGTCGGGAATTGAACATCCTCCACGACTTCACTCCTCTGCTTTTACCATGGAGCCATACCTCGGATACTCGCCAAAAGTACGGCGTGTTTTTCGCAAAACACTCGATGCTGTGCGACAAGGCGGTTGCGATCTCGGCGGCTACCAAGGCCGACGCGGGGTGGCTCTTCGCTTTACCGGCGCAGGACGTGGTGGTTGGCTATCCAGGGCCAAGCCTGTGCGTGCATACACACTCCTGGCCAAGGCCGGTCCAACGCTCGTCGCAAATGATCCTCGTCGTTTCGACGTTGGAGCCGAGGAAGAACACCGATTTCCTCCTGGATTGGTTCTTCACGACGTCCGTCTTGCCGCCCGTGGCCAAATTGTGCTGGGTGGGGCCTACCGGTTGGTTGAGTGATTCTTCCTTGTCTTCGGAAACGCTGGTCAATGGCAGGCGCGTCGTGCAGTTTCTTGGCGTGGTGCCGGATAGACGGCTGTGCGAGTTGTACCGCCGGGCAGCGTCTACGATCTATCCGTCGTTATATGAAGGATTCGGCTTCCCAGTGCTGGATAGCCTTCGCCACGGTGCCCCGGTGTTGTGCAGCTTCAACAGTTCACTCCAAGAATTTGCGGGGCCGGGTGTCTTCTTCTTCGACCCTTGCGACGCAGCCTCCCTGGATAACGCACATTGTGAAATGCGCAACGCTCAGCCATTCGGCATTGACCTGGATGCCCTGAATGAACGATTCTCATGGGACAGGCTGGCGCGAACCGTCCTGGACCTGTGCGCGTGAACGTTTTCGACGGGCACGATGCCCGACGTATGAGTACCGACATGGATCGTCAAACCGCCGCTTCCGAAGCCTGGGAAGACAGGAGCCCCGGCAGCCTCGCGAAACGCGCCGTGGGGGCAGCGGCGGATCTGCCCATTTACGTTGAAGTCAGCCCGCTACTCACACGTCATCTCACAGGCATCGGCCGTTTTGCAGCTCGGCTCGTGGAAGCACTGGCTCGGCTCAGGCCCGTCCGTCTGATTAATACCATCCAGGGCGAGCACGCGCGGAGTATGAGGCTGTCGCGGGCACTGTTGTGCGGCCAGGAAGTAGAGCTGAGAGGCTGCGACTTACCGCCGGCCGACAGCGACGTGGACCGGTGGGTGCGCCGGCTGTTTCATCGGCCGCACTATCGTCACGATGCCGAGTTCGCCAAGCGCTGCGCCGTCCTTTATACGATGCTGAGGCCGGCAGAACGGCATTTCCGCAGGGAGTTGTGTCTGCTGCACGACTTCACGTCGATGATTATGCCGCAGGCTCACGTTCAGGAGACCAGGGATCATTTTGGCCGGCTCTTTACACGCCATGCAGCCCTGTGCGACAAGCTTGTTGCAAATTCAGAGTCGACGAAGGCGGACGCCCGCTGGCTCTGTGCTGTCGAACCGGACGACGTCGTCGTCGGTTATCCCGGAGCAACCCTGTGCTTGCACGCGCACGCCCACCCGGAGCGGGTGACGCGCTCCGAGAACATTGTGCTTGTGGTGTCCACACTCGAACCGCGCAAGAATGGCAAGTTCTTGCTCGATTGGTTCCTCAAGACCAGGGTGCTGGCGGCGGACGCCCAGCTCTGGTGGGCGGGACCCAAAGGATGGCTGTGCGATTTATCGAAACGGAAGACCGAGTCCGGCGCAGCGCGTCGGACTGTGCGATTCCTGGGGATGGTGCCCGACAGCCGGCTGTGCGAGTTGTATCGCCGGGCGGCGTTTACCATCTACCCGTCGCTCTACGAGGGATTTGGCTTCCCGGTGCTCGACGGGTTGCGTCACGGCGCTCCGGTCCTGTGCAGTCTGAACAGCTCCTTGCAAGAATTCGCCGGGCCGGGCGTGTTCTATTTCGACCCTTGCGATCCCGGCTCGCTCGATCAAGCCTGCCGGCAATTGCTTGATTCATGGCCAATTTTGGTGGACCGCGCGGATCTCGACGGCCGATTTTCTTGGGATGCCCTGGCGCGCAAGGTCGTGTCTCTGGCCGCATAAAGCGGAATGGCTGAAGGAGGCAAAATGGGGAACTACATGTCAGCCATCTGGCGCTGTCGGTATTTCTGGATTTCGCTGGTGAGGATGGACTTACGGACGCGCTATCGCCGGTCCATCCTGGGCATGGGCTGGTCGTTGCTCCATCCGATCGCCATGACGATTATCCTTTGCGCTGTGTTTGCCACGTTGTTTAAGCAACCCATTCGTCAATTTGGCCCGTTCTTGATGGCAGGCCTGGTAACATGGAACTATATCGTTGCTTCTGCGATGGTCGGATGTCAGTGCTTTTTCCAGGGTGAGTCATATATCCGCCAATACCCGGCACCTTTGGCAGTTTACCCTCTGCGCACGGCTCTGGGCGGCACGGTTCACTTCCTCATTGCGATGATCGTGGTGGTTGGATTGGCATGGTCCTGCCTGGGAGTGCAAAACCCGCTAACCTTGCTAACCTTGATCCCAAGTTTCCTGTTGCTGTTTGTCTTTACGTGGTCTTTGGCGACCATTGCGGGGTTTGCCAACGTGCACTTTCAGGATACACAGCATCTCACGGAGGTCGGCTTTCAAATCCTTTTTTATTTGTCCCCGATCATGTTCGATCCCAAAGATCCCCAGCTGAACGAAAGAATTCGCTCCGTGCTGAGCTGGAATCCCCTCGTGCCACTCTTTGAATTGATTCGGGAGCCAATATTGAAAGGAAATCTGCCGTCAGCCACTACATTCATGTTCGCTGCGACCATTGTCCTGGTAGCGTTTTGCGTCGCGGCAGTCACTTTGGGCCGGTTGCAACGGCGGCTGATTTTCTATTTGTAAACCGAAACGGATTGCGGCTGTCCGCCACGCTTAACCAAGGCACATGCGAGAGACGGGAATCTTATGGCACGTATCGAACTCGATCATGTGAGCGTGACGTTTCATGTGCGGCACTCCGGCCGGATCTCCTTGAAGGAGTTCCTAGTCGGACAAAAGTTCCGCCGTTCGGTGAATCCGGTCATTGAAGTCCGTGCGCTACAAGATATATGTTTGAAATTCGAGCGGGGTGAACGCGTCGGCATCATCGGCCCCAACGGAGCCGGCAAGAGTACCATGCTGAAGGTACTGGCTGGAATTTACCCGCCGACGCAAGGCAAACGCGTGGTCCAGGGTAGAATCAGCTCGCTCTTTGACATCGCCTTGGGCTTCGAGGGAGACGCGACGGGTTGGGAAAACATTGCCTATCGCAGCTACCTGCAGGGTGAGACCCCCAAGACAATCCAGCCCAAGATCCAACCGATTGCCGAGTTCAGTGAGTTGGGCAAATTCCTCGACATGCCCGTGCGCTATTATTCCGCGGGTATGATGGTCAGGCTGGCATTTTCCATCGCGACGACGATCGAACCGGAGATCCTCCTGGTGGACGAGGTATTGAGCGTGGGCGATATGGCTTTCCAGGACAAGGCGGCGCTACGGATGCGCGAGATGATGGCCAAGGCGGAGCTGATCGTTGTCGTCAGCCATGATCTGAAGTCCATCGCCAAGCTGTGCGACCGTGTCGTGTGGATGGACCACGGACGGGTCCGCCAGGTCGGCCCGACCGCACAGGTGACGGCGGCTTACGAAGAGTCCGTGCATGGCGCCGCCAAGCAGGCAGCATGACCACCTTGGCATCGATGGGTCGACAACTCCAGGGACGGCTCGAGCACAATGGAATCACAGCTCCGCAACCTCACGCTTCCAAGGGCACTAGGAAAACGGACATCCGAGCAAATGAATAGCCCGCTACGGTTCGTTCCATTTCTGCGTCCCATGGTCTGGGGCGGCCGGCGTCTCGCGGAAGTCCTCGGGAAATCGCTGCCGACAGCCGATCCCTATGGCGAGTCCTGGGAAATCAGCGATCATCGCTTGCACCATAGCCTCGTCGCCAATGGTCCGCTCAAGGGTCGATCACTCCGCGACCTGATGACGAACGCTCGCGCCGCCTTGCTTGGCAAGCACGCGCCAGAACATGCCGTATTTCCCTGGCTTGTGAAGTTTCTGGACGCCAGTGACTGGCTCTCCGTTCAAGTCCATCCCGACACCGAGGCCGTCCGCCGTCTTTGGCCGGGAGAAGGCAGCAAGACCGAGGCATGGTTCGTGCTCGCTGCCGAGCCCAAGAGTCGCATTTACGCAGGCCTCTTGCCGGGCACGGACGAGGCGAAATTACGGGCGGCGCTTGAGTCAGGGACTGTTGCCGAGTGCTTGCACCATTTCAAGCCCAGCCCAGGCGACTGCATTTTTCTGCCGGCGGGAACCGTGCATGCGGTCGGCGGCGGGGTGCTCATGGCCGAGGTGCAGCAGACCAGCGACGCCACGTTCCGTCTCTTTGATTGGAACCGGCGCGACGCTCAGGGCAATGCGCGCGAGTTGCACATCGAACAATCGCTGGCATGCATCGATTGGGCGCGCGGGCCGGTCTACCCGGTGCAGGTCCACGACTTTGCGACTTCCTCGGCCGGAATGGTCTCCGCCGCGGAGCGAATACCTCTGGTGAAGTGCCCCTTCTTCGAGCTGGAGTACCGCTGGGAGAATGAGCCGTTCACGTGCGGAGGCGACGACATTTCTCAGGTCATGATCGTCGTGCGGGGAGGAGCGTGCCTCTCAGGATTCGGAGGAGAAGAAGAACTTCACGTAGGCCAGATGTGGATTTTACCGGCCGCCATGTCTCGCTCTTGCTGCCGACCTGATCCGGGCGTTGGAATCCTCGTTTGTACGTTGCCCTGAGAGCGTGTTGAAAAAGGGGTCAGACCCCCTGGAGAATCGAGGCACTCCACCCATTTCTGAGGCACCAGGTCTGCAGAACTCAAGGGGTCTGACCCCTTTTTCAACACGCTCCGAGGCTGGAGAATCAAGGACGCAGAGGATACGCGTCATTATGCGCGTAATCGTTAACCAGCTGCCTGCACTTGGAATCAAGACGGGGATAGGTCACTATACCACCGAGCTTCTCCGGTGCCTGCGCGCGCAGGCTGGGGACGACCAGATCGACGGATTCCCGGAAGGCTGGGTCCGCCGCGCCAGGCAAGCGGCGGCCCAGGTTCGACCCTACCTCGAAGGCCGGCAAGCGCAGGGCGCATCTTCCACAGCTTCGCTCGCGAAGCTGCGAACCGGCGTCTTCCAGCAGGTGCGCCACTTTGGGCGCGGCCTGATGGCCCAGTACTTTAGATTGGTTTACCGGTTAGGACGCTACGACCTGTATCACGAGCCCAACTTCATCCCACTGGCTTGCGATAATCCGACGGTCGCCACTCTCCACGATCTCTCGGTCCTTTACCATCCGGAGTGGCACCCGGCAGACCGAGCAAGCTATTTCGAGAAGAACTTCCATCGCGGTATCGCGCGTTGCATCCATTTCCTGGCGATCTCCGAATTCGGCAGGCAAGAAGTGATTCGCAAGCTGAACATTCCGCCGCAAAAGGTCACGCGCACCTACATGGGCATCCGCTCGGGCCTGGGGCCTTTGCCGGCCTCCGAGGTGGAACGCGTCTTGCGGCAACTCGACCTGCCCCCCCGGTACCTGCTCTACCTGGGTACGATCGAGCCGCGCAAGAATATCTTGTTGCTCCTGCGCGCGTATTGTGCCCTACCCGCGCCGCTGCGGGAGCGCTGGCCGCTATTGCTCGTCGGCAGCTGGGGGTGGAATACTTCCGAAGTGGCAGAATACTTGCATAGCGAAGCGCGGCATCGAGGCGTCATCCACCTCGGTTACGTGGCGGAGGAGCACCTGGGCGTCATCTACAACGGCGCTCGCGCCCTGGTCTACCCGTCGCTTTACGAGGGGTTCGGCTTGCCGCCCGTGGAGATGATGGCCTGCGGCGGCGCAGTCCTCACGTCGACCACCGGTGCACTTGTGGAGACTGTCGGCAGCCGAGCTGATCTCATTCCGGCCGAGGATATGGACGGCTGGAAAAACGCCATGGCGCGCGTGCTGGAAGATGACGACTGGTGGCGTTCGCTGCGCGTGGGCGCAACGGCGGTCGCCAAGCCCTACACGTGGGAGCGCTGTGCCGCAGACACGCTGCGCGTGTACCGATCCCTGACTGCGGGCTCGGCGAACCTGACTAGCATTGCTTCGATTTCGACAAGCAAGAAACTCAAAGCTGCGGGTTAGTGCTCTGTCCATTCTCGGTGCACGGATGACCCAGCGACCCTCGCACAAGAGAAGGAATTAAGATGAAGAGGAAGATTGGGAAGAAGATTAAGAGCAGGAGTACGAGAAAGAGCAGGACTCGGTAGGCAGCGTTGGCATGGCGTCCTTCTCTTCATCTGAATCGTGCTCTTCATCCTCTTCATAATCGTAATCTTCCTCTTAAATCTTACTCTTCCTTCAAAGGTCGGCCCGTCCGCAGAACATTGGAAGAACCGTAGCCTCTTAGCTGAATTTTGTCTTTCCCGGCATGGGCACCGGCGCTGTCGCCAGGGGACCAAATTCGTATTTGGCAGGCGTCAAATCTTCCTTCGAATGCAGAGCTTGCTCCCACGTGATGACCTGCCCCGTATAGGTTGCCATCCGGCCCATGATGCCCATCAACGAGCTTTTCGACATGTAATCGCCATTATTGATGGGTTTGCCGGCGCGCAGGCTGGCAAAAAACTCGTCATGTTCATTCTGATACATGTCGTCCTTCTCGCTCGTGGCCGGGTAACTCCAGGGGTTCTGACCCGTAATCGCGTGCTTCATGACCTCGCATGTGCCCTTGCTCCCGATGACGTGGTCGGAAACGTCGTTGGCGCAACCGTTCTGTTGCCGGCAATAACTGAAGAGCTTCACGCCGCTGGCGTATTCGAAGACGACGGCGTGATGGTCGAAGATGTGGCCGTAGGCCGGCTGCACGCGCGTCTGCCGCCCGCCCATGCCGCTGGCCCGCACCGGGTACTCGTCACGCATGGCCCAGGCCATCTTGTCGAGGCTGTGCACGTGCTGTTCGCAGATGTGATCGCCGGAAAGCCAGGTGAAATAAAGCCAGTTGCGCAACTGCCATTCCATATCTGTCCAAGCAGGCTGCCGTGGCTTAACCCACAGCCCGCCCATGCAGTACGACGTATGCAAGGCAATGATGTCGCCGATCGCGCCATCGTGGACCCGTTTCATGGTCTCGCGCTTGGCGTGCTCGTAGCGATAACAGAGCCCGGAAACGACTGCCAGGTTTTTTTCCTTGGCTTCGGCGCAGGTGGCGATGACGGAACGAATTCCTGGCGCATCCACGGCCACAGGTTTTTCGGCGAACACATGCTTGCCGGCTTCGATGGCGGCCTTCAGGTGAGCGGGCCGAAAATGAGGTGGCGTGGTAAGGAGCACGACGTCGACCGGCGTGGCGAGTACATGCTTGTACGCATCAAATCCCACGAAACAATGGTCGTTCTTGACATCGACCTGGCGGCCCACGGCTTCGTCCCTGCGAAGCGTAGCCAGGCTGCCATGCAAACGATCCGCGAAAGCATCGCCCATCGCCACGAGTTTCACGTTGGGATCGGCTGTCAAGGCTTGCGTGGCCGCTCCCGTGCCGCGTCCGCCGCAGCCGATCAGGCCGACCCGAATCACGTCGCTACCGGCCGCGTGCACGTTGGAGAGACTAGCCAGGTTTGCGTTGGCCGCGCCGGCGACTCCGGCCGCAGATGCTTTGAGGAAGTCACGCCGGCTGGCAGTGGACGTATGGTTGGATGCGATGGAATGCGTCAAAGGTCGGCTCCTTTAGCAACGGTGCTCGGATGAACCGCGCTGGGTCCAACCGATGCCAGGTTTGGAAGGAATCACGTGCTCGGGAACGAATCGGCATTTGGCTGTTGCAGCCGGTCTTGCTCCCGGCAGTTCTGGGCAGGCAGCTTGATATCCTATCCCGTATCTGTAACTGGTGATGCTCTGGCTGTCAAGGAGGCGGTCACCAACCTAGTTGCGCTTGCAGCAAACATCCCAAGAAAGCTGGGTCTTCCGGCAGCCTGTTATGCAACAAGGGCGCCTCTTCGCCGGGCCGATAGAATACCCTCGCGGCTTGAAAGCGCTGGGTGCGTTCAGGGCAAGACTTGCCAGATTCTGAAGGCCAAAGGTGCGGCTAGGTTCGAGGAAATGCTGGCTCTTTGAGCTAATTAGCCAGGCATGATGCCGGCAAGGAGTCTTTATGACGGCACCAGGTCAACCGCCTTCACCGGCAGGGCGCGCGGAACAGACCTCCGCGCCTGATCCCCTGCCGCGCGGCACGCGCGCGGTAGTCGACGTCCGCTGTGAACCCTCCAGCACGCTGGCGCCACTGCTAGTGCGATTGGGATCATCGGTCCTCTTGTCCGCTCCCCATTCTGGCAATCTCATCGTCATTGCGGCGTCTGGGGGACAGCTGGTTTTATCTTTTCACACCTTCGAGAGAGCCATGGGAGTGGCGCTGGCGCGCGACACACTGGCTGTCTGTACGCATAACGAAGTGTGGTTTCTGCGGAATGCCCCGGACATCGCTGCCAAGCTGGAACCGAGGGGGCGTTACGATGCTTGCTACCTGACACGTGCCTGCCGCTTTACCGGCGACATCGAGGGCCACGAGGTGGCCTGGGTGAATGGCGAACTCTGGCTGGTGAACACGTTGTTTTCCTGCCTGTGCACGCTGCACGAGCGTTACAGTTTTGCACCGCGCTGGCGGCCGCCGTTCGTCACCGAACTGGCACCGGAGGATCGCTGCCATTTGAACGGCCTGGCTTTGGTTGACGGAAAGCCCAAATACGTCACCGCCGTCGCCGAGACCGACACCCGGCAGGGTTGGCGGCCTTCGAAGGGAACCAGCGGTTGCCTGATCGAAGTTGCCGGCGGCCGGATTGTCGTGCGCGGCCTGTGCATGCCGCATTCGCCCCGGTTTTCGCAGGGCAGGCTCTACCTGGTCGAATCGGGAACGGGCCGGTTGCTATTGGCCGACGTCGACGGCGGGCGCGTAGAGACCTTGGCGGTCCTTCCCGGCTTTGTTCGCGGCCTGGCCATTCACGGTTCGCTCGCATTCGTCGGGCTCTCCCGCATCCGGCCCTCTTCCGACATGACTGGCCTCCCAGTAACAACCAACCCCGATCGTTTGAAATGCGGACTCGCCGTTGTCGACCTGAACACCGGACAAATGGTGGCTCATTTGGATATCGCCACGCCAGTGGACGAGATCTTCGACGTTCAACTGCTACCGGGGATACGCTGTCCGTTTATTGCCGGCCCCCACGTCGACCGCGACCTGGGACACCCGGTTTGGACCTTGCCGCCCTCACGCTGATTGCCGAAGATTCCTTCATTTTCTGGGGACGACAACCAGCCCGATCGAAGAATATGTACTAGAGTTTTGGTTAGCTCGGAAAATGAGCGACCGGCGGACTCCCTATCGGCTGCTCAGACCCCGAGCCCGGCGTTTTTCCAGCGCCGGGCCACGGCATTCCCGTCCATTAACCCCTGGTTCCGAATACCTGGTCTGCTCTGATCTGGCCGGGCAGGCTCAGCGCCTTCCCAGGGATGGTCTCTTGCAGTGACACCATTGTTTCCAATCACGAAACGGTGACCACCATGTCTCGTCTGTCGCGCTGGCTGAGATTTGTTCGTAGGAGTCCATGGCGGCTCAACGGTTCGGAGGAACGGCGTTGGCTGGCCATCTTGCGGCAGCCAGTCCGGCGTGCGTGGCCGGGCATCGAGAGCCTGGAAGATCGTGTTGTGCCCACTCTGCTCGGACAACAAATCTTTCCCGCGGACTACCCCTGGAACCAGAACATCAGCAATGCGCCTGTGGCGGGTAATTCCGCTGCCATTATCAACCACATCGGCAGTTCGATCGGCATCCACCCCGACTGGGGCGAGGACAGCGCCAGCAATGGAAATAGCCCGCTCTACGGGATTCCGTTCAACGTGGTCCATGGCAACAGTACGAGGCCGGTAAACGTCGTCATCGACAACTACCCCAGCGAAAGCGACGTCCTTCCTGTCCCGATTCCCGCCAACGCAGTTATTGAAGGGGATTATCAGAATGGGCCCAATCCGAATGGAGGCGGCTACAACTCAGGCCAACGAGGCGATTCACACCTGATCGTCTGGGATGAAGACAACAATATCGCCTACGAACTTTATGGAGTGACACGGCCTTCCGATCCAGACCTATTCCCGGACACAAATGGTGATGAGCTGCCGCATACCGACGGCAAATGGCACGCTGCCCAGGAGACGGTCTGGAACATGAATACGGACAGTTTCCGCACGCTCGGTGACACTTCTGCGGACGCGGCAGGGCTGTCGATCCTGGCCGGCCTGGCGCGACCCGACGAAGGACTGCCCACGTCACAGGGAGGACAGGGAGCGATAGACCACGCCTTGCGCTTCACGCTGCCGCCAGGAGATGTGAGTCCTCAGTACATCTATCCGGCATCCCACGTTGTCAATGAGTCCTCCGGGCCCACCAAGCTGCCATTCGGGGCGCGCTTGCGGCTCATGAATACGTCGGCCGTCAACGAGGTGATCAGCACTCTGGGGCCCGAAGCTCAAATCATCGCCCACGCCATGCAGCAATATGGCCTGGTCCTGGCGGACATCGGCAGTTCGATGTATGTCAGCGGCACGTCCGCCTCGGAGGACGCCAACAACAATATCCAATTGACCTGGAGCATGGACGATGTTTTGGGCCTGCATCAACTCACGGCAAGCGATTTTGAAGTCGTGGACCTGACGCCGCAGGTGACCGGCCTAAGCGCGACCAGCGGTCTGGCCGGCAGCACTATCACGATCATTGGTCAGGACTTCTCAGGGGCGGCCCGCCATCTGTCGGTGCTGTTCGGGAATACGGCAGCGACGTTAGTCACCTATGTGGACGATGGGCACATCACGGCGGTGGTTCCCAACGGTTCGGCGACCGTGGATGTCCGGGTGCAATCCGGCGTCAACGAAATCGACCCCAACAGCCCCGGTGACAATGTCAACAATCCCATCTTCGGTTATGGGACCTCGGCTATATCGAGTGCCGACCAATTCACGTACCTCAACTACATCATCAGCGGCTCGAATTCGACGGATAGTTTCGCCAGCCCCACAGTTGGCGCGGGTAGTACGGACACGCTGACCATTGTGGTCAAGGATACCACCGGCAATCCCGTTGGCGGGCTCAGCAGCAGCGCTTTCGCCTTGAACCTCGCGGGCGGAGGCAGCGCCGGCGTGTTCGGCACCGTCACCGCAACGGCGACCAAGGGAACCTACCAGGCAACGTTTACCGGCGCGACGGCGGGCACAGCGAGCACGCTGACGGTCACGGTCGGCGGCGTTACCCTGACGACAAAGCCCACCATCACCGTCAACCCGGGCGCGGCTTCAAGTTTCGCCCTCAGCGGGTTCCCCACGTCGGTCTCGGCAGGTACGAGCGCTACTTTCACTTTGACCGCTCATGATGCCTTTGGCAATGTGGCGACCGGCTACCGCGGCACCATACATTTCAGCAGCAGCGACCCGGCAGCCGTTTTGCCGGCCAATTACACGTTCCTCGCCGCCGACGGGGGAATTCACTCCTTCGCGGCAACACTGCTGACGGCCGGCACGCAGAGCCTCACGGCAACCGATGTGGTCACGGGTTCGTTGACGGGTTCCGAGAACAGCATCACGGTATTCCCGTTCCCGTTCTCCTCCGCTCAGGGACTGGCGATCACAGTAAGAAAAGGTCAGAACTTCAATGGAAAGGTCGCTACATTTACTACGGTCGACACTAACCAGGTTGCAGGCAATTTCACGGTCGCCATCGACTGGGGCGACGGCCAACTGTCGGCCGGAGCGGTAGTGGCCATCTCGAGCAGCAGCTTCACGGTCACCGGGAGCCATGCCTACGGGGTCTCGGGCCAGTTCACGGTGAAGGTCACCATTCGAAGCAACGTAGCGACATCGACTTCGACGACCGCGCAAGCAAGCGTCGGCACCGCCGATCAGCTCTTCGTCATCCAGCTTTACCACGACCTTCTAGGCCGGGCGGCGGACCCGAGCGGCCTGGCTGCCTGGAGCGGGCAACTGGACCAGGGGACTGCCGCGCGCCAGCAAGTTGCGGCGGCGCTCGTCGGCAGTCAGGAATACCGAACGGATGAAATCGAGAGCCTTTACGAGACAATCCTGGGAAGAACGGCCGATGCTCCAGGGCTTCAAACCTGGCTTAACTTCCTGGCGCAGGGTGGCACAGCGTCTCAGGTGGAGGCCCAGCTTCTTGGTTCCGCCGAGTTCTTCACTAATGGTGGCGGTACCAACACGACCTTCCTGGCCGCTCTCTATGAAGACGTCCTCCATCGGCCGATCGATCCGACCGGCGCCAGCGCGCTCGGCCAGGAGCTGGCGAGCGGCGTGGCGCGCTTGACGGTCGCCCAGCAACTGCTCGGCAGCCAGGAAGCCGAAACCGACGTGGTCCAGGGAGAGTACGAGCAGTTCCTCCACCGATCGGCCGACAGCACCGGTCTGCAGGGCTTCGTCGCACTGCTGCAAAACGGCGGCAGCTCGGAGCAAATCACGGTCGCCCTCACCAGCTCCCAGGAGTACGCCCAGGCATGCGGCGGCGACGCCACGCTGTACTACGTGCAAAACCTCTACGCCGACTTGCTCGGTCGGCCGCTCGACGCCAATGGCCAGGCAACTTTCGTGGGCGGCCTGGATAACGGCCAATTAACGCGTGGCCAGATCGTCCAGGATTTGCTCACCAGCAATGAATACCGCAGCGATGTCGTGCAGGGTCTCTATGAAAGCTATCTGCATCGGGCGGCCGACCCATCTTCTCTCATCGGCTTCGCCACGCTTCTTGCCTATGGCAGCACGGACGAAAACATCGCCGCCCTGCTTGCCGGCTCCACGGAGTTTTTTAACGACAACGGCGCCACGAACGCCGGCTTCCTGAACGCTGTCTATCAAGATGCTCTTGGCCGGACGCCAGACCTGGCGGGGCTTGCCTTCTGGGAATCGGCTCTGCAAACCGGCACGACCCGCACCCAGGTTGCCACCGCGATCTTTGGCAGCCCGGAATACATGACCGACCTGGTGCAGAAGCTCTACCAGAGCTTTCTACGCAGGCCGGCGGACAGCACAGGCCTGGATGCGTTTGTGCCCTTACTCGAAATGGGCGCGCACGATGAAGCTGTCATCGCTGCGCTCGTTAGCTCCGTTGAGTATTACACGCGCTAGTGACCGACCCAGAGGGGGAGGGGGTCTGTAGAATACGTATTCGCCGTCAAACTGTCGCCATCCCCATTTATCTACACCGTTCGTCCCTTGAAAAGTTGCCGGTTCAGCACTGGGTCGCGGTCCGTAAACAGCCCAGGCGCATGGTCGTTCGTCAGGCAGCGCGCATACATCTCTATCTTCGCATCCAGGTCGTCGGCATGGTGAATGATCAGGCACTCGGGGACCAGAGGTAGCTTGGGTGAGCCCCATTCGGGGATGTTCAGGTGGGTGATAACGATATGCTCCAGAATTTGGATCAATTCGGGGTTGATGTTCGGCACTTCGCGCGCCGCGTCGCGGACCAGATCGCGCCCGAGGAAGAGGTGGCCGAACAAGCGTCCGGGCACCGTTGGTTGTGGCAGGAATGACTCGTCATCGAATTCCAGGACGCGGCCGAAGTCATGGAGTATCGCCCCGGCCACGACCAGATCCCGATTGAGCGGGGGATGCAGGTCCGCGTACAGAATTGCGTACTTCTCCGCGAGTTGAATGCAGGAGTGGGTTACCGAGAGAGTGTGCTCGAGCAGACCGCCCATGAAAGGGTGAAACTTATTTAAGGTGGCCGGCAGCCGTTTCAATGGCTCGGCATGCCGTTCCAGCAGAAGCAGTACCAGTTGACGCAGCGGCGCGTCGGCAATCTGCGTTTCGGCAAGGCTCTTCAGCTGGGCGAACATGACTTCCGGGTCGTGACGCGAATGGGGCAGAAAGTTAGCGGGGTCGAAGCCATCCGCCCGGTCTTGTTCTTTCACCGCCCGGACGTCATGGATGTCGAGCTGCGGGCCGTATTTCTCGTTCTCTTCGTAGACGCCCCGGATTTTGTAGAAGTGCCCTTCGCACCATTGTTGCTCGCAGATCTCGAACCAGGTGCTGTCGGCCCAAGCCTTGAAGGCAACCTTGCGCTTGGCGTCCTGAAAATTGCACGAGTAGTAAGGAGCGCCGTCGCGGGTTGTGTGGCGGGTGCGCGAGGAAAGGAGAGCAAAGAAGTCCGCGTACTGACCCGGAGTCAGCTCGTGAAGGCGAGAGAGCGCCGGTTGCGATCGGGCCACGGCGACCTCAAGAAAAGAGTAGAAGGGGAAAAACAAAAAGGACAGAGAGGAGAAACAACCGGCAGAAGGCACCCACCGGGATGGTTCTCACTTTTCCCCTTTGCATGATTTCTCACGCGCTCTTCTTGTCCGCGGCAGGTTTGTTATCGAAGAGAGGGGTCTCGCCGCGGACGACTGCGTCCGTGACGACGAACTTGCTCTTGGCTTCGATCTCCGGCAGCTCGAACATGATATCGGTCATGATCTCTTCGACGATGCTCCGCAGGCCGCGTGCGCCCGTGTCGCGTTCACGGGCCTTGTGGGCAATCTCGCGCAACGCCAGCGGATCGAACTCCAGCTCGGCACCTTCCATCTCGAAGAGCTTCTGATATTGCCGCACAAGCGCATTGCGCGGCTCGGTCAGGATGCGAACGAGTGCCTCTTCGTCCAGTGGGTCGAGCGGAGCGATGACCGGCAATCGGCCGACGAACTCCGGAATCATGCCGAATTCGATCAGGTCGTCGCTGGTCACCTTGCCGAGCAGTTCGCCAAGGTGCATCTCGCGGTGTTCGGGATTGCTGCCGAAACCGATGGTCTTGTGGCCAACCCGGCGCGCGATGATATTGTCCAAGCCCACAAACGTCCCACCGCAGATGAAAAGGATGTTGCTCGTGTCAACCTGGATGTACTGCTGTTCGGGATGCTTGCGTCCGCCCTGGGGTGGGACGTTGCTGACCGTTCCTTCGAGCATTTTGAGCAGCGCTTGCTGGACGCCCTCGCCGCTAACGTCACGCGTGATGCTGACGTTTTGGCTGGTCTTGGCGATTTTATCCACTTCGTCGATATAGACGATGCCGCGCTGAGCCGCCTCGATATCAAAGTCGCTGGCGTGGAGCAGCTTGAGCAGAAGGTTTTCGACATCCTCGCCGACGTAGCCGGCTTCTGTCAGTGTCGTTGCATCGCCGATGGCGAAGGGCACATCGAGAATGCGTGCCAGGGTACGAGCCAGGAGTGTCTTGCCGCTCCCGGTCGGCCCAATGAGGAGGATATTGCTCTTGTCGACTTCGACTTCGCCGTGCCCCTGATCGCCGAGGCTGAGGCGCTTGTAATGATTGTGCACGGCTACGGAGAGGAACTTCTTGGCCCGGTGTTGGCCGATCACGTACTGGTCAAGCTTGTCCTTGATGTTCCGCGGCGAAGGGATGTGCGTGAAGATCGCCTTGGAAACACCTCGGCGCCGCTTCTCCTGATCGATGATCGATTGGCACAATTCGATACATTCACCACAGATGTACACGTCGCCGGGCCCCTCGACCAAGGGGCCAACGTCGCGATAACTCTTGCGGCAGAAGGAGCAATAAGCATTGCGGTTACGTCCGGTGTTGCCGGTCGGCCGGCGTCCGCCAGTACCCGCCCCAGTCTCTTTATTGGCCATGATTAAAGTGATTGGCTCGCAACAGGTTTGGTTTTGGTCTTGTTACAGAATTTTAAGGTTTACACGATAGGCACGCAAGCGGTTTTGATCCGGCCACCGGGGTCTGCACACCTGTCCGTGGATTTTCCGGAGATTTCGTGCCTCGTAAATCATCCCGGAGGCGTTTGTTGGTCTGGTGCGGGCGGCTGCGATTGCTCCGCAGGCGGGCCAGGCGGCGGTGCTTGCTCCGCGGGAGGGTCTTCCGGGGCCCGGGCCGGTACATCAAGCTCTTTCCGCAACTGCCGGCCCAACCGGAGCCGCACTCTTTCGAATTCCTCCGCACTCAATTCGCCTCGATCGTACAACTCCCGAAAGTACGCGAGATCTTCATTGGCAACCATCGGATTGGCGTCAGATCGCTTTCGCCAGCGATCGAGCCAGACGATCACGGCTGCTCCGACTAAGATTATTGCTACCAGGGCAAGGGTTGCCCAGAGTAGCCGAGGATCCCATGGGGAAACGCGCTGCGGAAGCCTTACACCAGCAGCTGCTTGCCAGGCCGGTACCATCGGCGCCTCGCACCTGCAGTCGTCGTAAACTTCTCCGCACAACCTCCGTGGGCAAAGGGCTTCGTGCCCGAGGATGCTTCCGCTCGTGCTCTATTATAGCGCCCGATTACGCGATGAAGCCAGAATCTGGATTTTCTAGTTCCCGTCCCAATGGGCATCCTCTCCACAAAACACTCACATTGCGTCGGCTGCGCTTTGAGAACTTCTTCGGCACGGACTGAACGACCGGCGGCATACGGGCCATAGCATGTGGAAAAAGAGGTCTGAGTCATTGGCTTAATCAGGTTCTTCGTGCAAGTAGTGGAGCTCTGTCGAAGGCGATTTGACATGTAGGCGGCTTATCAACTGGCGTTTTGTGGCACAAGCTGACAGCTTGTGCTACCGTCGTAAACGATTTGAAACGTGGGCGGCTTATCAACGTATCCGGAACGATTGGACCTTCGGTCTTCCGGCAACTGTCAATACCGCACTGATGACCTAATCGAATCATATGCAACGAAAGAGCAACGCGTCCGGCACTCCTCTCTACCTGCCCTCAGATAATCCGGCGTGAACCGAGCGCGCGTTCGTTGGCAAGCTGCGCTTCACCGATAGGCTCCACATATTCATGACACGCATCTTTAGCATTCTGGCCAGCACCAATCTCCTTTTGCTCGTCCTGAGTTTCATTCTCGGGACAGCGTCCAAGCTTCGCGACAGTGTGCACAACCCGAGCGATTCCACCTTTTGGTACCATTTCCTCATCGGTCTGACCACGTCTATGTTGACGCTGCTGGTCCATTGCCTCATTTTCACTTATTTCCTGGGTACGGGCCGCTGGGTCAAAGAGGTAAAGATCGCTTACGGCCTTGCGGATGATCCCCTTCCGCGACTCACGCGGGACTTGAAACGCCGCGTTTTCCCACCTGCTCTGTACGCCATGCTGAGCGCCATTGCCACGGGCGCCGCCGGGGCCGCCGCCCAGGTGCAGGTCTCTCCCTGGCTCCTGCATGCGAGCCTCGCCTGTCTTACCCTTGTCATCAATTTTTGGGCGTTCGGCATCGAGATGTCCTGCCTACGCACCAACGGCGTGGTTTTGGAGCAGGTCATGCGCGAGGTCGATAGGCTGCGCGCAGAGCGCGGACTCCTGACCAATGCCGAGGCGCTCGAACAGGAGCGTGGTCAGGCCTCATAACGATCCAAAGCCGTCAGATCGTTGGATTTGCATCCTCCCCTAAATTCGAGTTTCGCAGATTTTGAAGGGTTGGCGGAGTGAATTATTGAGACAGGGAAAACAAAAGCGGCGGAAAAACGCCCCAGTCCAAAGAAGTCACTTTTGGAGTGCCGCGCTTTTCCGCCGCTTTTGTTTCCTCTATTTTGCAACGCCCTAACCCGCAGTTGATTTTTTCGCGAGAACTCGAGTACCACTGCCAAATGATTGCGACGACTGGCGTCTTGCAGTACAGTGACAGGTAAACCCAAACCTGCTGCAGCCAATCATGAGCAGCGCCGGCTCTGGCCAGTCGTGGGAGGTGCTCGATGGGCGCGACCCTCATTCCCCTTATCGTTATATTCTTGATCTCCGGAGACGACGCGCAACAGACGGAGGCGACGCGCAAAGCTAATCCGTTCGCGCCGAGTTTGCGGCAACTCACGGACAAAGAAGAAAACGACATTGACGACATCATCGACCGTTTCATCCAGTACGACACGGGCAAGCTGAAGGGCCCTGACGCCAAGGATGCCGTCAGCGACTTTCAAAAGCTTGGCCCCGACGCCATCCCGGCACTCATCCGCGGGCTCAACCGCGCCGCGAAGATCGACCATAGTTGCCCTGCAGTGACCATCGCCAAGAAGCTCGCACGAATGCTGCGCGCGACTCATGACCCCGAGCTACTTGAATTCGCCCGGGAGAACGTGGGGGCAGGCATCACAGAATCCCGGCACATGGGCGTGATCAAGGATCTCCGCGTCGTCTGCCTTGTGCGCAAGCGCGCCTTGGCCAATGCCGGTGCCACGGCACTGCGTAATGCACCCACTCTTCGAGGAGACAGCACCTCAGCATCAGGCGGCAAGGACAAAGAATTGAGCAAATTGAGCATTACCGAATTGGTGGAAATGGTCGGCAAAGAACGCGGGCCAAGCCTGAAGGTGACTATGACGGAACTTGGCAAACGCCACGGAGACGAAGTTATTGGTGCCCTTGGTTCTGCCGCGTCAACATACGATAGCGACATACAGAAACTTGCCCGCGACCTGCTGGCCCGTCAATTGAGGGAGCTGACTCCGGCCGATCTGAAAGAAAAGCTCAAGGACGATCGTGCCGAGGTTCGTGCCGGCGCCGCACACGTCGTGGGCGACAAGGGTCTTCATTTCGAGAGTCCGTTAATCGATCTGCTCGGAGACAGTGAAACCTCGGTCCGCGCAGCCGCACATAATGCCTTGGTCCGCCTGAACAAGGGTACCGATCTTGGGCCCAAGGTGGATGCCAGCGTAGCAGACTACAAGGCCGCCGAGCAAAAGTGGCGGGCCTGGCTCGAGAAGCAAGGTAGCCGATGAAATGGTCGCTCGACACGCATCGGCCAGGTTCCTATTATGTCTTGCCCTCGTGGCCGTCTTGATCTTGGCAATCGCCTGGCTGATGGAGCATCCGGCAGCGCAGGATCCCAAGAAAGTCGTTGCAGCCAACCCGCCGGAATTTCTGATGGGCGAGGTGCGCGACCTTCACGGGCCGGTTTCCGGCGCCGTGGTCCGCATCAAAGGCAATTCGACCGAGTCCGTTCTCACAGATGCCGTGGGTCGATTTCGCCTAGCCAAGCCTTCCAACACAGCGGCACGAATCACCGCCTCCAAAGAAGGGTACATGATCGGGGGGATTGAATGGGACTCCTCACCTTTGACCATTCACCTTTCCTCCCTGCCCACCACGGACTGCGAGAGCTATCGATGGGTCGATCCCGAGCCGGACCCCGCGCAGAAGCAGCAATGCGGAACATGCCACGCCGAGATTCATGAGGAATGGGCGGCAAGCGCACACGCTGGCTCGGTAACCAATCGGCACTTCGCCAATGTTTATGACGGCAGCGACTGGCGGGGCCGGCCAGGTGTCGGCTGGAACCTTCTCGCCGAGTATCCCGATGGCGCGGGGGTCTGCACTGCGTGCCATGCGCCCACCGTGGCCTTCGATGATCCCGCCTACTACGACCTGCGCCTGGCACGTGGCACGCCGGCCCGGGGCATCCACTGCGACTACTGTCACAAGGTTTCGGAGGTTGCCAACGGCCAGGTGGGACTCACACACGGTCGCTTCGGATTGAAGCTGTTGCGGCCGGCGCAAGGCCAGCTCTTTTTCGGGCCGCTTGACGACGTGGACCGGTGCGAAGATGCGTTTTCCTCCATTTATCGAGAGAGCCGCTATTGCGCGAGCTGCCACGAAGGAACCGTTTTCGGCGTCCATGTCTACAGCACCTATTCGGAGTGGCTGGAGAGTCCTGCTCGCCAGCAGGGCAAGCAATGCCAGAGCTGCCACATGGCGCCCACGGGAAAGCTGGCAAACATTGCACCCGGAAAGGGCGGCGTGGACCGCGCTCCCGGGACGTTGGCGAGTCACCGGCTGTTCGCCGGCAACCAACTAGAGATGCTGCGCCGCTGCCTAAAAATGGAAGTCCAGGCGACTACTGAGAAAAATGAGCTGAACGTGGAGGTCACGCTCCTGGTTGAAGGAGCAGGCCATCGAGTGCCGACGGGATTCTCCGACCGCAACTTGCTCCTGATTGTCGAGGCGATGCAAAAGGATGGCAGCGCCATCGCCCCGGCAGCTGGTTCCCCACGATTGCCGGCGGTCGCGGGCAAGGCTCTGCACGGACTTGCTGGACGGGTTTATGCGAAGCAATTGAGTGACTTTGGCAGCCGAACTCCGGTGCCATTTTGGCGTGCCAGGCCTGATGTCCTCGACACTCGGCTATTCCCCGGCCGCATCGAGCGAACGAGCTTTGCTTTCTCCGGCCAGGCACAGCGCGTGCGCGTCCGGTTGCTCTATCGACGATTCTGGCAAGAGGTGGCGAAGAGCAAAGGCTGGCCGGATAACGAACTGGTCATCATCGATAGGTCGGTGGACGTAGGGCTGTGACTGCTCGCTGACCAGAGATTAGTTTATCCTGATGGTGTTACGCTCTTGCGCGGGCCATTACACCCTCCCGAGGTCCCACCCAGCGAACAAGAACCCGGCTCCAGGTCTTCCTTGCCACGCTCCCCTACTATACGCGTCTTATCCGCGAGCACATCAGCCGGTAGGGTTGATCGTTCCGTTGTATCCCATCTTCCTGTTTCCTTCGGCTAATCCGCTAAAGTCGATACGGTCCATGGTCCGATATTTTTGAAAGATGCAAAGCCGGGTTCGGACCAGCACCGAAACCGGCTGCGATCCTGGGCAAAGACTGTGCGTGAGCTGGCCAGGCTAGCCAAACTCGGTTCATCGACAATCCGGTGGACCGGGACTGCGGGGGCAGATTTGGGGCTTTGGGCATCCAGCAGGAAGGGGAGTGGGGGATGCGTAAGGTGCGGACCTTGATCATGTCTGCCGGGGCCGTCCTGGCGCTGATGGGATCGACGGGCTGTTATCCCTTTTCCATGGGCATCTTCACGCCCGTGCCCGTGCCCCCCTGGGTCACGGAGCGCATGGAGGAGAAGTACTGCTACAAGAACGATCACCGCACGACCATTCTGCCTCCGATTCGCGAGGGCTTCCCGCCTCCTATGTGCGAAGATCCACCCGACGAATCGCGAGTACTTCGCGCGATGCCGCACGTTCAGCGCGGTGTGCCATACTTCTACGAAGAATTCCGCGACAACGTCCAGATCGTCACAGAACGGCTAGTTGATCGCATCGATCCCTGCCGCTTCTATCCGCTCATTGGCCCTGCTCAGCTCCACCACTGCCACTGGAAATGCACGGTTTATTACACAGAGACAGTTGAGTCTGGCTATCCGTTCCCGGTCCAGTGCAAGTCGCAGCGGGTCGAAGTCGTCTATATCGACAAGGACCACCTGCACCTGTGCACGGGTAACCAGGCCGCCCAGGACACAGCTACGAAGGAACTCACAGGTTATTAAGCCTCGCGCATACCACGCGGTATAGACATGCGAAGGAGGACCGAAGGCAGGCAAGAAGATACCGTCTTCTCCAGCCCTCGGTCCTCTGTTCTTTTCGGCCCCTACAGAGACGAAGCCATGAAAAAGCAGTTCAGCAAAGCATTGCGACACGCGCGGTGGGCCTTGGTTGCAGCTGGGAGTCTTGGGACATCCTTGGCCATGGCTCAGACTTCTCCAGGACTACTACCGCCGGTGAAAGTACCCGCTTATCAACAAACCGAGCAAACGGCGTCGACCGCGCAGGTCGGCGGGGATATGCATCTCGCAGAATCGAAAGTTGAGCTGGCCTGGCTCGCTGATCCGCTGACCTTTCCGTATGCCCTGGAAGCAAGGACGATGGGCACGGCGCTTGAAATCCGCGGCGAAGTGCTCACGGAATCCGATCGACAGCAGGCCTTACGCATCGCCCAGGAAGAAAGCGGCATGCGCGTGATCGATAAGCTGAGGATCAATGCCCGGCTGTCGCTGCCGCACGTCAGCAAACCGACGAACCAAATTCATCGCGAGGCAGTCGCAATATTGGGAGAGGATCTGCCCCTTCGTGTCAAGGACTTGAGCGTAAGTATTTGGACGAATGGACAGATTCTTGTCAAAGGTGCGGTGTCGACTTACGAAGACAAGCTCGCAATCAGCCAGCGTCTGAGACGCGTCAAAGGGTGTAGCTGCATCATCAACCAGATACGCGTCGCGGGCAGCACAGGCGTGGCGGCAGCAACATCCGTCCCAGCCAGGCAGGTAGGCAGCGCAGCAAGTATCAGTGCTTCGCCACCAGCCGTCGGGGCAGTAGGGAACCAAACAATCACCCTGGCATCGCATCAGGAAACCAGCAGCCCGCCCATCGCACTAACACCGCAACCCCAAGCCGGTGCTCATGCGGCAACTTCGGACCAGGACCCATCCGCCGCAGCCGATGCTGCGAAGAAGAATGCTCCGGGAACCTATTATCCGACGAAATGGCGCCGGATGAAGCCGGCAGATGCGCCTGCTGCACCCGAATCGATCCCGCCCCAAGCCAAGGCATATCAACCTCCCGCACCAGCAAGAATTGACAACCCCTCCCAGGCTGTGTCTAGGATCACTCCTGTCAGCACGTCGATTGCACAAGCGGCGACAACCAGTTCGACACGGCCCGACCCGACGTGGACAGCACCCTTGCCCACGGCGCCAATCGCCGTGACTCGGACCACTGGTTCACAGGGGACTAGCAATCTTTCGTCATCGATCGCGAGTGGCGATTCCTCCTCTTCCATCTCTACAGGCATTCCGCAGAATTCAAATTCGAGCAGCCAGCCTCTAACAACCAGAAACACACCAGCGCAGCAAGGATTGTCAGCGGATTGGAGAGCAGCCACTACCACGCGATCTCCCTATGCGTCAGTACCCGTGACTTACCAACCCACGGCACTCGTTATGAACCAGCAGCCAGCCGCCTCCACTAATCTCCAGACTTCGACTGCTACATTCGGACAGGTTGCGCCGCAGACCAATTCGAACAATGGCCCCGCGACAGCCAGCGAAACCACGAAGCCGGTGGGACGAGCTGCCTCGCTGCCGGCACAGAACTGGAGTCAGGCCCCGGCAACGAACATGGGCACGAGTGCAGGCGGGACTACAGGTGACTCAGGAGCCTCGCGAGTTTACCAAAACGCGCCCAAATTAGCTCAATCCCCTAAATCCGCACCACCCGCCAACTCCTATGTCACCAACGGCGTGGTGATGGTCGATGCCTCGGTCCGCCAAGCAGCCTTGGCCTCTGCTGCGATGCCTGGGAACCCGCACATATCAGCCGGTATCGTAATGATCGATTCCTCCGTTCGCCAAGCGGCGCTGGCCTCTGCGGAGATGACTTCGAAAGAGCACGATTCGAGCCGGTCCGATTCCTACGTGACCACGGGCACGGTAGTCTTTGACGCACCGGAACCCAAAGCCAAGGAGGAACCCCGCCTGAAGCCGGGACAACTCCTCCTGCAAACTTGTCTCCAGCAGAGGATTGCGGCCGTTTGCGGCAAGCCCGGGCAGGATGTCAAAGCCACCCTGGTCGGAGAGAAAGAGCTGCAAGTATGCCTGAAAGCGAAGGATGCACAAGAGGGGCAAAGGCTTAGCTCAAAGATCTTCCAGATGTCAGAGCTGGGCCCATACGAAGTCTCACTAGATGTCGTATTGCCGTGATCGCATCGCGAGTAAGTCCTGAGTGCCCGCGCAGCTGTCTGCGTCGGCCAGTTCGCTGCCAACCTCCTTAATCCACACGGCTTGACAGCCTGGTACCATTCTGGGATCTTCCCTCCGGCCTCGGTCGGACAGAGGAGGGCAAGATCCATGGATGATTCTGGGGCTAGTCACTGGCCCGTCTCGCTGGTCATCCCCGCATTCAATGAAGCGGCCGGCATTCAACAGGCACTCGTCGAGGCGAACGCTGCCCTGCAGCACATCGCGCTGGACTATGAGATTCTCGTAGTCGACGATGGCAGCGAGGACGGCACGGCCCAGCGCGTCCTTGAGATTTCCTCCTCCAATCCTCACGTACGCCTGCTGCGGCATTCACAGAACCGAGGATACGGCGCGACCTTGCGGACAGGTTTCCAGGCGGCACGCTTCGACCGCGTAGCGTTTACTGATGCCGATTGCCAGTTTCACCTCGACGACCTTGGCTCCTTGCTTCGCTTGAGCGACGACAGGGAGATTGTTGCAGGCTATCGAATCGATCGTCAGGACCCGTGGCAGCGCCGATTCTTTTCCTGGGGCTACAACACGTTGGTGCGCACGCTCCTGGGCACGCGGGTCCGGGATTGCGATTGTGCGCTCAAAGTCTTTCAAAGAGAGGCTTTGTCCAATGTCATGCCTCAGTCGGATGCCTTCTTCGTCAATACAGAGATGCTCGCCCGTGCCTGGATGCTGGGCTACGAGGTTGCGGAGGTGGGCGTCCGCCACCGGCCGCGTCTTCACGGAGTGAGCAAGGTCTCTCTCTGGGACATTCCCAAGACCCTGCGCACGCTGCTGCCGTTTTGGTGGACGCAAGTCTTGTTTCGCGCGGACGATCCATTGGCTGGCAACGGACCTGCACCCGAGCAGGTGACTGACCTCGGCATCCTCAATCGCATTGCCGGCCTCATGTTCCGCGACGGCAGCGCATTGGCACACTCCATGATTCTCGCGATCATGGCGGTTCTTCTTTTCTTCAGTCATTTGGGCGCCCCTTTGCAGGAGCCGGAGGAATCCAGATACGCGGAAATACCTCGGCAAATGTTGGAATCTGGAAACCTTGAAGTGCCGGTACTGCATGGCCTCCCATATTACGACAAGCCGCCGTTGCTCTATTGGCTCGTCATGGGCTGCTACAAGACATTTGGGGTGCACGACTGGTCTGCCCGCTTGGTGTCGAGCGGGGCAGGGTTTCTCTGCGTGCTCGTCACTTATTTCTGGGGAAGGCAAGTTGTGGGCAGGCAGGCAGCGTTCCTGGGCGGGGGCATACTCTGTCTTTCCGGCCGCTTTGTTTATCTTGGCCGGCTGCTGACGATGAACAGCCTGTTGTGCCTGTGCGTGATTGCGGCGCTGGCCGCTGCTCATCTCGCGCTGCGTAGACGGGCCTTACGCTGGCATTGGTGGATCCTTTCTGCGCTCGCTTGCGGATTGGGCGTGCTTGCAAAGGGGCCGGTGGCAATCGTTTTGGTGGGGGTCCCGGCGTTTGCCTATCAACTGTTGGATCAGCGTGCAGCCAGGGCACGGATAGTCCCGTGGCTAGTCTTCCTGGCTGCTGCAATCGGCGTGGCGTGCCCCTGGTTCTTCATCGCAGCGCGCAGCGATCCCGAGTTTCTGGCGTACTTCTTCTGGAAGCAAAACCTGGTTCGCTATCTCGCGCCGTTCGATCACGCGAAGCCGGTATGGTACTATCTTGGGGATATACTCCTGGGCATGCTTCCCTGGTCATCGTTGTTACCGGGGCTGTTCAAATTCCTCAGCCGCCATTCCGCGCCGGAAGCCAAGCAGCCCCCCAGCTCGTTGGGATTCTTTCTGCTCGCCTCTGCCTGGTGTCTTTTTTTCTATTCGCTTGCGGGGTCCAAGCGGGCCGGGTATATCTTGCCTGCGATGCCTCCACTAGCATTAGCCCTGGGGTGGTACCTGCACACCAGCCTTGGTCTCATGCTGCACCGGGGTGGCGAGACTGGTTTCGCCTTGCGCGCGCGGTTCGCTTTCCGGGCAACCTTGCTGGTAGTTTTCTGTGCGCTGGGCGGGAGCATCGCGGCATGGGCCACGGGAAATCTGAGACCAGGCACTGCCATCCTTCTGGTGGCTGTGACAGCCAGCGCCCTAGGAGGCATCTATTTCTACGGCGGCCGGATCAGCGTACAGAAATCGTGGGCGATGTGCTCCTTGACCACATTCGTAATTCTGGTCGGGGCACTCCACTCCGTGCTGCCCGCCTACGCCAGTCGTTTTTCGATGCGGAGCCACGTCCGAAAATTGGCAGAGCTTTCCCAGGCCGCGGACGTACCCATCGTGTCCTATCCCCGGGAATGGGATTCCGTGGCATTCTACCTTGGTCGCAACGACGTCCGCATTTATACTGCGGCCCAACGTCACAAGCTCATTGCCGACCTGCGTGCTAACCCGCGCACGATCGCAGTAATCAAGACCGAACATGCACTCGACGAGCTGCTTCGCGACTTGCCGGCTTCCCTGGAGTTCATTCCCCGTACCAGGCCGAGCAATGTGGTAGTGGGCTGGGTTCGCACCCGGCCGGAGACGCCCTCTTCTTATATTGCTGGCCGGTAGATCGGTTATCGCAATCCGCTCACCCTATTCGTTTCCTCACTTAGAGCAGGAATTTCTCGCAAGACAAATTGCGTGATAAGTATGGTCAACTACTGTGCAGGCACCTGGTGATCTGTTTACGCGGCAAGAGCAGTTGCCGCCACGGCGCGTAGCTTTGACCGCCATTCGTTCGCGCATGCCGATGGAACTGCTTCCCGACGATGGCGGTCAGCGCCAGCAATAGCTGGCAGGCCCGGGCACGAATCACTTCTCGCGCCCGGATAACCTTGTGGCTCCAGGAGACACATCAAAACCCTCGATTATTCCGATGTTTGACCAGATACGAGCGAAAAATCGCAGAATATATTTCCGGCGGCCAGCCCTCTCGATTATCATGCCTGGATATCCCTCTCCGAGAGACTCATGCGCACGGCCATCGCTTCCATCGGCAAGTTCGACGTTCTGAATACCCTCGGCAGCGGGGCGCACAGCAAGATTCTCCAGATCTATCGCCAGGCTGATCGCAAGACTTACGCTTTGAAGGTGGTCGAAATTCAGAATTCTGCGGACACGGAATTCCTGCGGCAGGCCCAGAACGAATTCAGGGTTGCCCAGCGGCTGGATCATGCCAATTTCATCAAGGTTCACGCACTGCAGACGGTGCGCGATTGGTGCTTTCGAGTGCGCGAGGTACATCTTTTGATGGATTACGTGGACGGCAAGGTGCTGGACGCGTTTTCGCGCATTCCCCTACATCGTATGGTGCAAATGTTCGTGAAGGTGGCTGAGGGTCTAGTTCACATGCACCGGCAGGCGGTCTGCCATGCCGACCTGAAGCCCAATAACATCATGTTCAGCCGGTCGGGCGAGGTGAAGATCATTGATTACGGGCTGGCGCGGATCGAAGGCCGGCGACGGGGACGCTTTCTAGGGACACCAGAATACATGGCTCCCGAGCAGCTCATGAGCGGCACCGTCAATGAGCGCACCGACATTTACAACTTTGGCGCCACCATGTACCGCCTCGTGACATCGCACTTGCCTCTCAGCGCCGCTGATGAATGCAATCTGCCAAAGGGTTTCAGGACGGTTCATAAGAAGCCAAACCCAGTGCAAGAGTACAACCCCAAAGCCCCTCCGCAATTATGCACTTTGATTCATCGCTGTTTGGAGCACGACCCGGGCCTGCGGCCCGAACGCGTCAGTGAGATTCACGGCGTCCTCGATCATTTGGCCGACGAATTGGCCAACCGGCCCGAAGCGCAGCTTAAAGAATTGGAATGGTGAGCGTTCGCAAGACCGTTGCTCCAAGTTCGAGGTCAGCTTCATTGTGCCGGGCAGGCCGGGGGCGTGAGAAATCGGCGAATCACTTCCGCCATGACCTCGGGATGCGAGTAATGCGCGAAATGGCCGCAGCCGCTCAACTCCACTCGGCCGACGTTCGGCAACCCCTCCAGCAGCGGTCCTTCGCACCGCTGCGGCACAACCTGATCGCACTCGCCGCAAATCATCAGCACAGGTTGACGAATGCTGGACAGGATGGGTCGCAAATCGATTTGGTGGAGAATAAGTGCGCGGTGCGCCATGGAGCGCGCGAGTGGCGTGCCGGTCGTTTCCAGAAAGTATCGGAGGAATTCAGGCCGATTCTTCGCTTGTGGACCGAAATTATGCTGCCCTACCAGTCGCCAAAGTGGCAAGAACCGCACCGGCCCAGGCAAGTAAAGTCCCAATTGCGCAAGCAGAATTTCGGCCCAGGCAAGCCGTCGGCAGGCAAACCCGCCCGCGAGAATGCCGCGTGGTATGCGCTCGGGGCAAGCATGCATGGCGGCCAACGCGATAGTCGAGCCAAAGGAAGATCCCAATACGTAGCTCTGCGTTACGCCGAGACGATCGAGAAGTGCGAACGCATCGTCCACAAGGTCGGCGTGCGTAATGCGGGAAAGTCTCGCTCCGTCGCCGGAACCAGACCGCTGATCGTATGCGATGCAGCGAAAATGCTCTGCCAGAATTGAAATGACCGGCGCGAACGCCGCCGCCCGGTCTCCCAGCCCATGAATGAACAGAAGCGGCGGGCCAGTCCCCCACGTGTAGTAGGCTGCCCGATACCGGCCAGTGTCAAAGACGCCCCGGCTAGCCTCCTGCTCAAACCGCGCAAGGGCGACGGGCAGGTTCAGCGGTCTGGCGGCGATAAGCGCCGCTTCCTCGGCTGGACAATCCTTTTGCGCACTGCTCATGGATAAAATGCCACGCTGGCGAAACTCACGCTCTCATAACCACGCGGGTGAACGTACTGATCATAGTGAAGGACCTTGCCTCGGCTAGGCCGGAATGCATCGAGCACGATGTAAGTTGGGGGCAGCCCGCAGATGCGGCGCCGGTCGCCTTCGTCCGCGATCACTTGAAAGTACCCGTCGACGTTGGCTGCTTCCGCCTTGCGCAAAATCGCCTGGTCCTGGTCTCTGCTATTGCGGAGGAGCGGTGCCGCGACCGGTTCGTTGTCGCCGAACTTGGGCCCAAGATGTGCCAGGTCGCCGCTGATGATGTAACAAATCGACTCCGCCGTTTCCTTCTCGGCGCGGCGCAAGGCCTCGATCATCCTGCCAATGTCCTCGCAATCCCGCGGAGGCCTGCCGCCATTGATTGCATCTTGAAACGAGCCCACCACCAGCGGCACAATGCGGATCGCCCGGTGTTTTTCGTAGAGGTATTGCAGGAACACGACCTCCAGCTCGATCGAATGCTCGGGAAGATGGGCCAGCTCATCCTCGAACAGGCCGGGACCGTAGTGCGCGACCAACCGGTCAATGTAGTCCTGGTCTGTGCGCGCGACGCCTAGCGGCGTCTTGAAGTCCTTGCGGGTCAATGTAAAACGCTCGCTGCTGTAGTGCGACGTGCCAACGATAACGAAGAGGGCGGCATCGGTCTGCTCGAACACCTCCTTGAATCCCCAGGCGAAAGACATACCGCCTCGATGATAATCAATGTGCGGCATCAAGGCAGCGCACAAGCGCCGGTCCGGTTGTAGCGCACGCGGCAAGCCAGGGCCCTCGGGACAAGTAAAAAAGTGCTCTAGCTGAGTGCGTAGGATGTTGGGGTCTGCGGCGTAGCAGCCAATGCAACTCGGCTCGCGGACCGGAGCGGACCGGAGCGAGCGCAAGCGCGGTCCATCCAGCAGCAAGGCCTCATCGAGCTTGGCCGCCAACCTGGCAAAAAGCTCTAAAGGCAGGAGTTGTCCGTTCACCTGACGCATGGCTTCCGCCTGGATATCGCGCAGAGTGCGCCGCCCGTTGAACATCTGCAGCCAGCCGAACTCCAGGAGGCTAAGCCGCTGCGGCCGGCTGCTGATGCGCAACTGATCTACGACGAAGACATAGTGGGGATCGCTCTGATCCGGGACTGCAACCAGACCGGAACGAAAGCGCGGGCATTCCGCTGGTGCCATGAAAGTGCGTCCTGTTTGCGTCCTATTTGCGTCCTATTCGTGCCCCATCACACCTATTTTTGCGCCCGAGGCATCCAAGGGTCAAGGCCCGATCACTTCTTGGGATGAGCCAATGCAGCAGTCTGCGCGAAGCCCGGCGAGCCGATAAACGATTTCACAAGCGTCCCATCGACTACCTTCCACAGCTTGACTTCGCCGTTCCAGGAACCCGAGGCGATCTGATTTCCGTCGGGGCTCAGCGCCACTGCGTAGACCCAGTCGGAGTGGCCGGAGAGTGTATGCATTAGCTTACCCGATTCAGGATTCCAGATGCGAACCGTATCATCGGCGCTGCAGGTGACCAGGATCGGCTTCGTGGGATGGTACAGGACCCGGAAGATAGCCTTGCCGTGGCCGCCGGCCACGCGAACCTGCTTGCCCTCGCCGGTGGTGGTCCAAAATCGAATCTGATTGTCCTCTCCGACCGAAACCCCTAGTTTTCCGTCCGGCTTCACCGCGACGCCGTAAACGGGGTTCTGGTGTTCGGGGAACGTGAGCACCGATTCTTTCGCGGCCAGGTCCCAAACCTTCGCGGTCTTATCTCGACTGCAGGTGAGGAGATGCTTTCCGTCCGGAGAGAAAGCCACGCCAAAGATCCAATCGGCATGGTTCTCTATCGTTTGCTCGAGTTTAGCGTTGGCATAACCCGGACTCAGGTCCCAGACATTGACCGTACGGTCGTTACTGCCGCCGGATGCCAGTTTCTTGCCGTCCCGGCTTAGCGCTAGGCACAGGACCGCATCATCGGCGTCCAGCAATTGTTTGACCATGACTTTCTTGTCGTTGACCCCATCCAGGACGGCGACGCCCTGCACTGTCTTCGGCGTGCCCCCTTCAAGGTCGTAGATACGGACATCGCCCTCCTGCCCGGGGCGCCCGCCGGCAACTGCGAGCTTGCCATCGGGGAGAAATGCCAGCGCATAGACACGTTCGGCCCGGATATAGATGCGCTTGTCGAGCTTGGCGTGCGCGATGTTCCACACGAGCAGTTCGTGCTGGCCTCCGACCACCAGTTTCTGATTATCCGGCGTAAAGGCAAGCGCGGTGATGGCGGCAGGATATTTGTAGGCAGCCGGCGGCGAGGGCGGATTCCAGCGAACACGTAGCTCGCGCAAGAGATCGGCCTTGGGCGAGAGGCCCGCGTCGAGTTTGGCTCCCTCCGCGATCCATTTCTCGATGAGCGCTATCTTCTCCTTGGACAGCGGGTCGCTGGCTTCCTTCGGGGGCATACGCGATTTGTCCTTGGCAGTCAGACGGTCGATGAGAAGGCTTTCGTCGGGCTTACCTGGAGAGACCGGATCTTCCTTGTCGCCTCCTTTCCGGAAGCTTTCGTAGCTGCTCATATCAAACTTGCCTTTACGCTTCTTGGCGTCGTGGCAGCCGAAACAATTCTCCTTGAGCAGTGGGGCCACGTCGTTGATGAAGCTTACCGTGCCTTTGCTGGCAGCAGCTCCTTGCGCCGCGACGAGCCCAGCTCCGGCCAGTAAAAGTGCCAGGGCCATTGCCAAACCAAGGACAGCGCACAGTACGCAAACGCAATAACGTGTTCGGAGCATGAGATGGTGAACTCCACTGTGGCGGGTAATGGCGGTGGGTTGACTCGCCCTCATAAGGCGGGCCGGCGGGTATCCAATATTGGCATTATAAGGGACGCCGGCGCCACGATGCGAGCCGAAAACGATAATCGGGCTCCCGCGTAGCTCACGAGAGACTGGATAAACAGCCGCACCGGAATCCGCTACCCCTTCTTCGAACGAAGGGCAGCGGTCCGGATTGAATTGGAACCCTCACCACTTGTAATCGACGCGGTAGGTAACTGTCGCTTCCTTGTCGGCCGGGACAACGACATGAATACAGTGCTATCCCCCATGCCGGCCTGAGCCGTGATTTGGCGATCTGTCGGGTTCACTCCACGCCCTCTTGGCCAGAGCCAAGACGCACGAGCGGCGTTTTTGCTCCTGAGGCCTTGGGGATTTTGTAACGATTCACGGATTCGCTAGCTGACCTTTCCAGCCAGCTGCGGGTTCCGTATCCTTTCGCCATCATGGCGGAGCCTACGAGTTGGACGGCCGGATTCACGATCGCATCGTCAAGCAATTCCTCCAAGCGCGCGGAAAATCGTCGTTCCATCGACATCTCCTTTTGGTGAATTCCGTTTCCCGAAAGGACAAAACACAAAAAGACTTAAATCTGAACAACCGCACGATAGAGTAGAACTACTAATCTGTTGCACCTGCCCGGACCATTCTAGCAGAACAGTTTTGGGGAAATCCTATTGACTACAGCTATAGTCGCCAGTAATCCGACGACATCAGTAGTCAAAGGAGTCTGCCCATGGCATGGCCTAAAGAGCCGATCGGCCGCGTAGAACTGGATGTCCTCAAGTACGTGGCGGACCATTCTCCCATTACCGTACGGGACGTGGCCAAGCATTTTGCAGAAACCTCAGGCCAGGCCCGCACCACCTTGTTGACCGTCATGGAACGGCTTCGAGCCAAAGGATACCTGGTTCGTCGCAAGGTGGCGGGTGTGCATCATTACACGCCCACCATACCCAAAGCAGACCTGCTGCTGCGCCTGGTACGAGATTTCGTGGACGACGTGCTTGGCGGAGCCGTTTCGCCTTTCGTCGCCTTTCTGACTCAATCCACGCATCTGAATGAAAGTGATGCCCGCAAGCTTGCCAAGCTACTCAAACGGATCGAATTGCGTGAGCGGAAGGAAAAGCCATGAATGACCTATTGAGCGCAAGCGCATCCTGGTCCGAAACATGGGGGCAGTGCCTTTGGCGGGCTTCCTGGCAAGGCACGCTTGTGCTGCTGGCTGCCTGGGCGATCGCGCGCTGGTGCACCTTCCTGTCGCCTCGCGTTGTCTGCTGGATGTGGCGCTTGGCCTGCATCAAGATTCTTGTCGCGTTAGTCTGGGTGCAGCCGGTGGCCATTCCCCTCCTGGCAAGTAATTCACATGAGACGATGATCTCGCAGAGCGTCTCGCTAGCCGCCCCTGAGGGTGGACCAGTGCTGGAATTACAGCCCGTCCTGGAAGACAGGGGCCCGATGTTGGTAACCGATTCACCGCAGAGCCACTTGACATGGTGTGAGGTATTGTTGGCACTGTGGGCAACGGGGGTCTGTTGCTGCGTCATCAGGACCGTCAAGCATTGGAGCGGCGTTCAGCACCTGTGCCGTTCGGGCAGGCCTGTCGAAAGCTCCTCACTGCACCGGCTTTGCCAGGAAATCGGGGACAGAACGGGCATTCGCCGATTGCCGCGACTCCGGCTCGCGCCATCCTCGGCAGGCCCATTTCTGGCAGGCATTTGGCATCCCACGATCGTGCTGCCCGATTCCGTCGACGCGAGGTACGACGAGTCGGAACTACGCCTCATCCTGGCACACGAGCTGGCGCACCTGAAACGACGCGACCTGTTGTGGAACTGGCTGCCCACTTTTGTCGATTGGCTTTTCTTTTTTCATCCGTTGGTTTGGGTGATGGCTCGCAGCTGGCTGGAGGTCCAGGAAGCAGCTTGCGACGAGCTCGTGATCCAAAACCACCTCGCACGACCCGCAGAATACGGCCATCTACTCTTGAAGATCTCGGTTAATTCGTATCAAGAACCTCGCGCCTCGACTGCGAAGGCGGGCGTGTTGGGTCCCTACCGCACCCTTGAAAGGAGAATACTGGCCATGACTCGCATCAGACCCTACTCCCGTGGCAGATTGCTTTGTATGGCTGCGTTCCTGGCGGTGCTTGGCACCGTGGTTTCTGTTCCCTGGCGCCTCGTTGCAGATGAGAGAACGTTCGCAAAGAACTCCGGACAACAAGGATCAGTCCAAGCGCCGGCGGGGCCAGGCAAGCTGCTGATCTTTCGGAATACCAAGTACGTGTTTGTCACCCCGGACGGAAAAGAAATTGCTGACTTGCCGGGACAGCTGGCTAAACCGAGGCAAATCCTGACAAATCCCGCTTTGTCGCCGGATGCCCGGCGCGTGGCCTTTTACGTTCCGGACCCTGACCATCGGGCAACCGCCGAAGAAGGCTTTAGACGGGGACAGGTGTCGATTCGTCCTCTCGACGGACAAGGTGCAGAGTTCAGGCCCTCAATAAATCCCTTGAATATGGCGTGGACGCCGGATGGAAAGGGATTGATAGTAGCCGAGCTCATCCCGGCCAAGGAACTAAAAGACAGCGGCTTCACCACCTGGCTAGTGGACCCGAGCACCAAAAAACAGATCAAACTCGACCTGCCCCGATGGGCAAACGCTTTCGGCATGACCCCGGATGGAAAATCCTACGTAGCCGCGGTGTATGACATCGACGCTCGGAAAATCCATGTCGCGCTCGTTAGCCGGGATGGGAAAAGCATTACCAACCTCACGGAGATCAAGACTGAGGGGCCGAACCCCAAAATCTCGCCGGATGGGGCTTTCATTCTATTCCTCGACACTGACCCAGCGGATAAACCGGAAGGGAAGCCCCCGGCACGGCTCGGGCGGTTGTTTGTGTACGACCTGCAGAAGAAGACCCGCAAGCGCCTCGACAATGTGCCATCAAACGCCTTCATTATGGAAAACCAATACTGTTGGTCCCCCGATGGCAAGCGGTTAGCTTACGTCTGGAAACGGGCGGATCCTGGCGTGCCCTTGGTCATCAGCAATTTGAATATGAACGATCCGAAAATGAACGCCGAAACGGAGTCGTTTCTGATGATCGCCGACGCCGATGGGACAAATGCGAAAACCCTGTTATCTGGGAAGGGGAAGGGCCCGGACATCACTCTCGGGGATTTGGACTGGCGCTGAAACAGCGGCAGAGCGGCAACGTGGGTGGGAACAATCCTGGCGATCAGCTATCGGCGTTTGCCCGATTTGTGTCGTGCGACGCTAGGGAGCGGAACTGCGGAAGGCTCCGTGCCTTCCCTCGCCGCGAACGAATTGCTCAATCCCAGCGGCGCTTTCGCGAAGTGAATCAAGACCACGCTGAAACTCATTTTGGATGGCCTGTTCCCAGGTCAAATCGAATTGATCGTACGCTGACGCGCGGTCGTTGCGCATGCACGTTTGAGGGAACCGCGCGATTTCTTCTGCCAGTTGTTTGGCCGCCTCAAGGGCTGTGCCTTTGGGAACCACTCTATTGGCTAAACCGATCTGAAGTGCCTCTGCAGCATCCACCGCTCGCCCAGTCATAATCAAATCAAGGGCGCGGCCCAGACCGATCACACGCGGTAGACGCACCGTCCCGCCATCGATGAGGGGCACGCCCCAGCGCCGGCAGAATACACCGAGGACGGCGTCGGCTTCGACGATGCGCAGGTCGCACCACAAAGCCAATTCCAGGCCGCCGGCGACGGCGTGACCTGCTATGGCTGCGATTACCGGCTTGCTTAGCCGCATGCGCGTTGGCCCCATGGGACCATCTCCGTCCGGGCTGATCCGGTTCGATTGCCCCAACGCCAGAGCCTTCAAATCTGCGCCGGCGCAGAATGTGCCATGATCGCCGTAGAGGATGCCAACGCGCGCCTGGGCGTCCTCATCGAACTCCCGGAAGGCGTCGGCAAGGAGCGTCGCTGTTTCTCGATCGACCGCATTGCGTACCGCCGGCCTATTCAAAGTGACCGTGGTCACAGTCCCTTCTCGGTGTACGCGTACGTTCATGACGCCTCCGTCAACAAGGTGGATGATGAGAAGTGAGAGTAATGAACCGCCAAGCGGCGAGCGCAGGTGGTTAACCCACTCTCGCTGGGAGCGCTGTAATCCCGCGCAACCTGAATATCCAAAACTGCCCTGTCGAGCAATCCTATACGTCGGAGCCAAGGGCACCGTCGATACGGAGGTCAGGCTGTGCCTTGCGCTCGTAGGAGATACGGTAGATTGGCCTGCCTTCTGCGCGGAATTTACGCTCGAAGTTGGTTAAGAAATCAGGCCCAGGCTGCTCGTCATTCGGTTCGCCCGGTGGCAACGGTTGCAGCCGGGTATGGATTTCCATCAGGTGTTTGATGACCTCAAAATACTTCTGGACATCCGTCGTGATGTGCAGGTGACCTCCTGGCCGCAGGATCCGCTCGCATTGCGCCGCAAAATCGCTGGCGAAGACGCGGCGTTTGAGATGGCGACGCTTCCACCAGGGGTCTGGGAAGTAGACGTGCACCGCCTGGAAAGTTGCCGGTGCCACAAAGTCGCGGAGAAAAACTCGAGCGTCCGCCTTCACCAGACGGACATTATGAAGCTGCCGTTTCGCGAGGCGGGTGGCAGCAAAGAGCTGGTATTTGCGGGCGATCTCTATGCCAAGAAAGTTTACGTCCGGGCGCGACTTGGCAGCATTGACCAGGAAAAGCCCCTTGCCAAAGCCGATCTCCACCTCCAGCGGGTGGTCAGCGCCGAACACGGCCGACCAATCGCAAGGTCCGAGGGCTTCGGGGGGCTTGAACAGAAAAGGAGCCAGTTCCTCCAGTGGCAAGCGGTGCGTGCGACGCAAGACCACGCCTCCTCGTGCCTCAGCGGCGTGTCATCGGAACACCAATGATGTCTGCGTGAAAAACCATGGTGTTCCCCACGAACCCCTGGACGTTGAAGATTGTCTGGCGGCGGTGGACGCGGACACCCTTGGCGATCAGGACCAGCCGGTCGCCGGGGTGAACGGGCCCGCGGAACTTCACATCCTCCATACCCCCGAAGCCGATGAAATCGCGCTCGAGGATGCCCTGCGTAAAAGTAAAGTATGAGCAGAGCTGGGCTGCTGCCTCGCACATGAGCACTCCCGGTAGAAGCGGATAGTCCGGCATGTGGCCACGAACCCAAAACTCGTCAGGACGCACGTCCTTGTAGCCGACCGCCAGTTGTTTCTCGGGGTCCACGCGCACGATGGCCGTAAGGTGCTCCATCTCGAAGCGCTGCGGGTTGACCCGACGGATCGCTTCCTGATCCGCGACGATATGGCTGAGATCCACGCTAGCTGGATCCAGATGAGCTACCGGGGGCATCTGCTACTCCTCAGCCGAGAACCTCGGCAATTTGACTCAACTTCGTCAATAAAACGTCGGGCCGGCTGGCAGGATCCTTCATCTGTTCCGAGGTGGCATCCAGGGAAGCCAGATCGCCCGCAAACAACCCGGTCTTCATGCCCAATCGTCGGGCGGGCATCACGTCGAGTGCCACGCGCGAGCCAATATGCAACACTTGCCCCGGCGCAATGTTGAGCTTCGCCAGTTGACAGAGCATGTGCCTGTACAACCGCTCGGAAGGTTTGCGCGCCCGCACTTCGTGGGAGCAGACGCGCAATTCCGGACCCAACAGATCGTCCAGTCTTGTTTGCGGCTCCTGGCGCGCTAAGCCGCGTTCCAACTGAACAAGCGTAAAGCATTGGGAATCGGCCAAAAGACCTTGAGTTAAGCCGGCCTTGTTCACGTGAAGCAAGGCCTCGGCTGCCTCCGGATAGCACGTCGTACCTTGGAGGCTCGCGTGGAAAAAATAGGCAACCTTGCGGCTGAATTCATTCAAGGCGCCATAAAAGCCCGCGTCGATCTTATATTCCTTTTGCAGAAGCCTCTTGACCCACACCTCCCAAAGGCGATCGGCCTGTATCTCGGGATACTTTTCGCCGGGGCTGGGCGCGATGCGCTGGTCTACGAGAAGCTCCTTGTACACCTTTCTAAGGTACTCTGCAGGATGTCCCGGTTTTCGGGACATTGCTGCCCACATTTTGAACTCTTGGATAGTCTTGTCCAGTGCGACATCCATAACAAAACGATTGGGATGTTCAAAATACAGTTCGCCGCCCGAAATTGCCAGCAAAGTGCCGTAGATACTCCAAGTTACAGCACGGACCTCGGGCAGATGAACCAGATGAGGCTTGGCCTTGGGCCGCTCGATCTCGGGAGGCGCTGGCCAGGTGAGATCGCGCGTATCGAGATAATCGGCGTATTGCTGAAGAGTCAAGCCCATGGAAGATATCTTTGCTGGCTTCCTTGCCCCGAAACGGCATGATTCAAAAAGGGGTCAGGCACCTTTGCCGGAACGGCCCGAAGGGTGCTGCGCACAAAGGTGTCTGACCCCTTTTTGAACCATGCCCTCGAATTAGAGGACTTTTGCCAAACTAGCAAGAGAACTGTGCGCCTGTCAAGGTGCGCCCGCCCGGGGCCTTGACCCTGCCTTGACGGGCTGGAGGGGCTATCTACACTACCATTGCCCTGTCTATTCTGCACATATTCTGACCGAAACAGGAACGGAGAAGTCCTTTCAATGCCGTCCGAATTTCCTCTGCCGTCCAATTCCCAGCCTGAAGATGGGCTGCCGGTAGTCGAGCCTCCCTCCGGCAAGTTCATTGCGCAGCTTTTTCTGGTGCCCCTGCTCATTGTGGCCGTGCTCGTTTGTTTCTATGTCTTTGTCAAATGGTGGGTAGACAGCGCCTGGACGCCGGCTGACTATCTGGCCAGACTTGACAATCCCAACCCGGATATTCGCTGGCGGGGTGCGCAGGACCTGGCTCAGGTGCTGTTACGCGATGAGCAACTTGCATCCGATCCCCGGTTCGCGCTCGACCTGGCAGAGCGCTTACGCCAGGCCCTGAATCGCAGCGCGGAAGCGGAGAAGTCTGCCGGAGCAGCTTCGCACCAGCCATCCGCCGTCGAGTTGGATCAAATTCGAACCACTCTCCGTCCGGAACGAGAATACATCCTCTACTTGACTGCGAGCCTTGGAAGCCTTGCCATACCTGTGGGCGTACTGCTCCTGGAAGAAATGATCTTGGACAAGAAGGGAAACGACCCTTTGGCGATATTCCAGCGACGCCAGCATGCGCTTTGGGCGCTTGCCAATCTAGGAAAGAATCTGCAACGGTCCGAGTCCCTCCCGCAAGCGCGCCGCGAGGCAGTTCGAACGGAACTCGAAGTCGAGGCCGCTGCCCCTTCCGAGCGTGGTCAATGGGCCAGGCAGGCTCTCGCCTACCTGGATGGACCACAGGCGCACAGTCTCAAAGCTCTCGGATTGGAGCCGCTGTTTATTCAATGTGCGAACGACCCCAACCCTTTCCTGCGGGAAATCACTGCGCTAGCGCTTAACTTCTGGGTTGGGCTCCCTGACGAAAATGCTCGAATGGACGACCTGTTGGTTACTCTCACGCGCGATGACGGCCGTGGCGAAGACATCCTTGCCGGAGTCCGGGCCGAGGAAAACCGGCTCACCGGCAACCGTCAAGACCAGCAACATGCCGATGTGCCGGTCGGCAAGTTCCCTGGTCTGACCGTCCGTTACAATGCCGCCGTAGCCCTCGCTCGAAGGGGTAGCGAGAAAGTCCGCCTGGGGCTGCTCCGGGAGATGCTCGATGAATCGATTCTCCGAGAGAAGTTTCGCATCAGCGCTTCAGACGGCAAGGATCTTCCGGATGAGGGTCTGGTACAGAAAACGCTGGAAGCCGGCATGCAGGCATTGATTGAGCTGCATGCCAAGAGACCGGACCTCGAACTTGGGGAATTCTCGACGCCCCTGCAAGAGCTGGCGGGCAATTCCAGCATGGCCGTGCGCAATGAAGCGATGCGGACCCTGAATGCTTTGAAGAAGGCGCAATGATCGCCGCAGCCGCGCGATCAACCGCAAGCCAGGGACCAGGGCGTGAACCAGGTTGATGTAGTGGGCGCGGGCGGGATTGGTTGTGCCGTGGGCTATGCCCTGTGCAGCGCCGGCGTCCGCGTCACCTTTATCGATACGGACGAAGAAAAATTGGATTGGGGACGCAGCCACGGCGTTTGTGTGGACCAGCGTCCCGCCTTGTCCGCCGAGTTCATCACTTTTGAATCCTGGGCACCATCTTCCAGGAAACCAGTTCTTCTTTGCACCAAGTGTTACGTTAATCCCACCGTCCTTGCTCGTTTTCCGAGCGACGGTAGGCTCATCCCGATTCAGAACGGTTTTGACAGGTCTTTGGACGATCGGCGACCGTTTCTGGAGGGGATTGCCTCATTCGTATCGGAATGTACTCCGGGGCAAACCCACACACGCATCACTCGCGCTGGCCGCCTTCATCTAGGAGTGCGCAAAGGCGACGGTGCGCCGAACCGTTCAAGCGCTCTGCAGAAGGATCTAGGAGAACTCGCTGCTCAGTTGCGCACGGCACCATTCCAGGTTCAAGTCGTTCCCGACATCCTGCCCTACAAGCACACCAAGCTGATGTATAACGCCGCCATCGGGCCGGTAGCCGCCGCCGCTGGCCTCGATAATGGCCAGCTCCTTGCCGTTCCCCAGGCCAGGCGCTGGTTCTTTGGGCTGTTGCAGGAGAATTATCGAATCCTGATCGCAGCCGGGGTTGCGCTGGGCAAGGTCGGCCCTTTTCACCCAGATACGGTGCATAGAATCTTGCGGCACACAAGCCTTACCAGGATGCTTTCCTGGGCTTTCTATCCGACGTTGCGAAGAACTTATTGCTCGATGAACGCCGACCTTCTCAAGGGCCAAACCGAGATCGACTGCTACAACGGCTACCTCATCGATTTGGCAAGGAATTGTCCTTGCCCGCTGAACCAGCGTGTCTACAAGATGATCAAACGCATGGAAAGGGATCGGATTCATCCCAACGTGAGGATGTTGGATCAAATGAACGACGAGCAATTTCGCCCGCTGGTCGACGAGGTAGCGCCGTAAGGGCTCACCGTTCTTGTCTTAAGACTCTGTCCGAGAAGCCCCTCGCCCCCGCTTCGGGGGAGAGGCGGCGCGTCTTTCCCAGGCACCCCCCCCCTCACCCCCAACCCCTCTCCCCGGAGTACCGGGGCGAGGGGAGAGCTTGTCGGACAGACTCTAAGACTTTGCTTGAGGTGCCACCTGTCTGAACTTTTCAAGGATGGCCGCGTAGCGCTCGCCAAACGCCTTGAGCTCGATACGGCGTGTCTCGGGTCCGGTGATCTCCAGAGTGACGCGTAAATGGTCAAGTGGCAGACATCCTTCGACTCGGTCCGCCCACTCGACGAATGACACGCCTCGGCCCTCAAAATACTCGTGAACGCCGAGGTCGACAAATTCCGCCTGCGTAAGCAAGCGATAGGCGTCGAAGTGGTACATCGGCAAGCTAGCGCCATATTCCTGGATGAGCACGAACGTCGGGCTCGTCACGACGCGACTGTCGGCAATTCCGAGACCTTCTGCGATGGCGCGAACGAGAAAGGTCTTGCCCGCGCCAAGCTGGCCGACAAGGGCGATCACGGCACCGGGAAACAAGACGGAGGCGAGGCGCTTACCAAGGGCAGTAGTTTCTGCGGCACTTGCTACTTCAATTACCACGGGATGGACATGAGCAGTTGCAGCACGATCAGCCATGGCTGATGGAATTCCCAATTTCCGTTCGAACCCGATCGGCGTATGGCCGCCGTTTCCTTAGGGGGCCTTCCTGTGCTCGCGCTCGGTTTTGAGGCGTAGACTAGCCTGAATGAACTCGTCGATCTCGCCGTCCAGCACATTCCCAACCTGCGAGGTTTCCAGGCCGGTGCGCACATCCTTGACGAGGGTGTAAGGCGTCATGACATAGTTGCGGATCTGGTATCCCCAAGCCACCTCGCCCTTCTCGTCGTAAAGCTTTTCGACCTCGGCACGCCGTTTCTGTTCTTCGATGCGGTAAAGCTTGGCTTTGAGGAGGGAAAAAGCCATTTGATCGTTTTTGTGCTGGCTGCGCTCGGTCCGGCTTTCTGCTGCAATGCCGCTAGGCAAATGCGTGTAGCGGACACCGCTTTCGGTTTTGTTCTGGTGTTGGCCTCCGGGCCCCCCGCTGCGGAATGTGTCCCGCTTGAGGTCTTCCGGCCGAATGTCAATCTCGATGGTGCCTTCAATTTCCGGCATCACATCGACGGCCGCGAACGATGTATGCCTGCGGGCATTCGAGTCGAAGGGACTGGTTCGGACCAGCCGGTGCACGCCTCCTTCGCCCTGCAGATGACCAAACGCAAAGTCGCCTACGATGTGCAGAGTGGCACTTCTGATACCGGCCTCGTCGTTGCGCAGCTCATCGATGATTTCGACCTGGTAACCGTGTTTCTCCGCCCAGCGCGCGTACAGTCGGAGAAGCATTTGCGCCCAGTCACAGGCCTCCGTCCCGCCAGTGCCGGCCTGGATTTTCAGGTAAGCATTGCTCGCATCCTGGGGACCGCTGAGCATCGCTTGCAATTCGAAATCAGCCAGGCGCTTTTCCAGGCGGCCCAGCTCGATCTCCAACTCCGGCTCAGCGCTTGCGTCTTCCTGTGCCAGTTCGGCCAATGCTTGAAGATCAGCGACTGCCGCCTCTATCTCTTCATAAGGCTTGAGCAAGGCATTGAGAGGCTTTAACTGCTGGATGACGGTGCGGGCCTTTTCCTGGTTGTCCCAGAATGAAGGTTGGCCCATTTGATCGTTGAACTGCCTGCGCAGGGACTGCTTATTGGGGATGTCAAAGACTGTCCCGGAGCTGAGTCAGACGGCTAAGCACCTCATCGATTCGGCGGCGCAGGTCGATGTTCATGAAATCCCTCTCAAGGTTCGAAAGAAAGACAGTGGGCCCTGAACTGTCCAAAACATAACGCTAACATAGCACAAAGAAAACCAGAGTTGAAGTTCGACTTGCAGGCGCGCGGCGCCCTGGGGAGACAAACGGATGGAGAGACTAGCTGGCACAAGGTGTTTGGTGACGGGCGGCGGCAGCGGGATCGGCCTCGCCATTGCTCGAGCTTTTCTAGCCGAGGGCGCCCATGTGGCTATTACCGGCCGTGATGAGCTGAAGCTGCGTTCGGCCCGAGAGACGCTGGGAAGCGCCGATCGTCTCCTTTGCCACACGGCCGACGTCGCCGATCCCATGCAGGTCAACCAATTGGTCGAGTTGATTGGCAAGCGCTGGGGGCCCGTCGACATCCTGGTAAACAACGCTGGGGTCAACATCAAGAAGCGGACATTCCGTGAACTGACTGTAGAAAACTGGCAGCTTGTCCTGCGCGCCAACCTCGACGGCGCCTTTTATTGCATCCGGGCGGTATTGCCAGGCATGCTCGAGCAGGGAGACGGGGTCATTATCAACATTAACTCCATTGCCGCGAAGCGCCCCGGACCTCTTGGAGGCACAGCCTACGCCGCGGCCAAGGCAGGAATGCGTGCGCTGGGCATCTGTCTGGCGGCGGAAGAGAAAGACAGTGGCATTCGTGTGACAAATATCTACCCGGGCGAGGTGGATACGCCGCTGCTGGCGGCGCGCCCGCAACCGGTGAGCGAGGAACATCGAGCGGGCATCTTGCAACCGGAGGACGTTGCCCTGGCAGCCTTGTTCGCGGCGACCCTACCGGCACGTGCATCCGTCCCGGAACTGGTGATCAAGCCGACCAGGCACGTGTACGTATGAGATAAGGCGAAATGTCCATGCACCTTCCAACAAGCCGGCAGCAAGGACCACGCGCATGCTGCCGGGACTACTTGGTTTCCACCACTTCGATGACGATGCACGACACGTTGTCGCGAGAACCGGAGTCAAGCGCAAGCTGGCCCAGGCCGTCCGCGCAGTCTTGAACGTCGCTCTGTTGTAAGATGAAGTTTTGAAGCTGCTCGTCGGAAACCACCCCGCTGAGCCCGTCGGTACAGAGCAACAAGCGATCGCCGATCTGCAGAGAAACAGCCTTGACTTCAGGGCCATCGCCCACTTCTTTGCTGCCCAGATATTTCCAGAGAACGTTTCGGTAGCGATGGACGCGGGCCTCCGCCGCCGAAATCGTTTTGGCCTCGACCAATGCTTGGGCAATCGAATGGTCTACGGTTAACTGCTCAATTTTCCCGCCACGCACGAGATAAGCCCTGCTGTCTCCGACACTGGCCACATAAAGTGTGCTGCTTCCCTTGCGCCAAAGGGCGACAACAATCGTCGTGCCCATGTTGGTCAAATCGCGGTCCAAAGCCGCCATGTCGATGATAACGGCGTTTGCCTGCACGATGGCCCGGCGAATGGTTTGCTTGGTATCTTCGCTATCGCAACTGGGTGATAGGTTCTTCTTCAGCTCTCGTGGAATGATCTCGATGGCCTGTTTGCTGGCGATTTCGCCCGCGGCCTGTCCGCCCATGCCATCCGCAACAAGGCAAGCAGTCAACTCGGGAAATTGCTTTACGTCGATGGCATCTTCGTTGTTTTCCCTGTAATTGCCAAGGAGCGTACATTTGCCAATGTTCAACGCCAATGCCATGGGCTACCTCATTTCCCACATCGTCGTGGCGCCCGCTGCTCCTCAGGCGACATTACCGTGGTCGCGTGTCCTGGGAGCCAGAATTGTTTCCGTTGCCGGGGAATCTCGCCACTCGCCTATTCTTGGTCCGAAGGTACCGAAGACACAGCTTCCAGGCAAGCTTAGACTTAAACCAAGCGGCGCGTGCGACTTCCGCCCCACTTCTCGGGCACGAGGGGGCTCCCTTCGCGCACGCCTTAACGATTTTGCCCTGCACCTTGCGCTGGCAAGCGCGTGTTCTTGGGACGGGGGCTCGCGCGCTATCTTTCAATCATACCTCGTAAGCCCTGATTTGCCAGCATGGGCCGCCTGATTTAGCCCGTGACCAGGGCAATGGCATCTCTTGCCAAGGCGTCACGGCCCGAGGTGCTTGACCCCTTTTGCCGGAAAATTCTATAATGCCTGGCAGATCGTAAGCCGCTGCAATATCCCAATTTCTGGAAGGTCTGCTGCACGTGGGATCTCCTCCCCTCCTCCGGACGGTTCGCGATGCACATCAGGCGAAAGTGAGGCTTCCGTGCCTGTCCAAATGGAATTGAAGCGCATCATCACCAGCGATGTCATCGACCATCAGATGATCTGGCTCAAGGAAGTCGATGGGGACCGGGTTTTCCCCATCGTAATTGGTTTCTTCGAGGCCACCAGCATCGATCGGCGTGTCAAGAAAATGAACTCGCCGCGGCCTCTCACGCACGATCTGATTGCCAGCGTCATCGATAGCCTGGGTGCGGAACTGCAAGATATCTTTATCAACGAATTAAAGGATCACACGTACTATGCCAAGCTGCGTATCCGTCAGAGCGGCGAGCTGGTCGAGATAGATAGTCGGCCTAGCGATGCTATCGCCTTGGCAGTCACCGCCAGTGTTCCGATCTATGTCTCGGAGGATGTGCTTAGCGAGGCCTCGGGAGAGGTTTGAGCAGGGCAGCTCAGGGTTCAAGTGCCGCCCTGAGGGCTTCGATCCCCACGAGGGGAGCTTGGCAGGCAAACTCCTTGCAAATGTAAGTCGTCAAGGCGCCCCGTGATGTCTTCTCAGCCAGCAACGGCACTAGCTTAATCGTCCGCGCATCTTGAGCTGCCGTCGCCTGCAAAGCGACCACTTTATTGGGACGGAAACCCTTGCGGACCAACTGCAATGCTTCCTCGACCTCGGGCTCGGCGGGATCGCCAAGGATAGCAAACTCCGTCACCGGGCCGACGTGGAAATCCAGAGCCACGAGCATTTGTCCAACAGCGAGCGGGGATGAAGCCATCAAGCCCCCAAACGCCCGCAGAGTTATTTCTGCCTTCTCCTTCAAATCACGCCGACCTGTCAGTTTGGCAATGCGCAACAATGCCAACGCAGCCATCGAGTTCCCCGAAGGAATGGAGCTATCCTGCACATCCTTGGTGCGAGCAATTAACTGCTCGTGGCTGCGGCCCGTGTAGAAGAACCCAGCATCCGCCGTGTCCCAAAATTGATCGATCATCACGCCAGAGAGCGACAGGGCCGACTCGATCCACCGAATTTCGAAAGTCGCCTCGTACAACGACACCAGGGCGTTGACGAAGAATGCGTAATCGTCCAGGCAACTACTCAACTTGGGCTTCGATCCAGAGCTATAAGTCCTGAATAGCCGGCCGTCATCTGCACGCATCATCGAGAGAACAAACTCGGCGGCCTTGACGGCTGCTGCGCGATACGCCGGAACGCCCAGCACCTGCGCCGCCTGGGCGAGGGCATCGATCATCAAGCCGTTCCATGAAGTTAGAGTTTTTTCATCGCGCGCGGGCCAAACCCGTTGGCTTCGAATTGCAAAGAGTTTTGCCTTTGCTTCTCTTAACAGGCTTTGCATCTCTGCTTCCGAAAGGTGAAGTATGCGAGCATCCTGTTCTTCCGTCTTGGTTCGGTGCAGGATGTTATTACCTTCCCAGTTCCCAGAAGGAATGATGTCGTAAACATAGGCGGCCACTTCCCCCTGTTCCTTCCCCAAGACATTTTGCACTTCCTGGGCGGACCAGACGAAGAACTTGCCTTCCTCGCCTTCGCTATCGGCGTCTTGCGTGCTGTAAAAGAAGCCCTCCGGAGAAGTCATTTCGCGAAGGACGTAGTCCAGCGTTTCCTCAACAACCCGGCGATGCGAAGCAGCGCCCGTCGCTTGGTACGCTTCCAGATAGGCAAGACTCAAGAGAGCATTGTCATAAAGCATCTTCTCGAAATGCGGGACGAGCCAACGCTCATCCGTGCTGTAGCGGTGAAACCCGCCACCGAGATGATCATAGATGCCGCCCATGGCCATGCGGTCGAACGTCAATTGGGCCATCCGAAGCGCGTCTTCGTCGCCGAACCGCTTCCAGATGCGCAGGAGGAGCCGTAGCTCCATCGGGTGGGGAAACTTCGGCGCAGAGCCGAAGCCGCCGTACGTGGAATCAAATGACCGCTGCAACGACACGAGCGCGTGCCTGAGCAAGTCCGGTCCTGGCTCCTCTGTGGAAGGCTCCAAACGCCCGGCCAGGCGCAGGTTGTCGGTGAGCTGCCCTGAAGTCTGTACGATCTCTTCCCGGCGTTGGCCCCACGCATCGACGAGCGTCGCCAACAGTCGCTTGAAAGACGGCTGACCGTGACGGTCGTCGGGAGGAAAGTAGGTGCCGCCGTAGAAGGGTTTCAATTCCGGCGTGAGGAATACCGACATGGGCCAGCCACCGTGCCCCGTCATCATCTGTACGGCCGTCATGTAGATGTGGTCCAGATCCGGGCGCTCCTCACGGTCCACCTTGATGCTTACAAAATGCTCGTTCAGGATGGCTGCAACCTCGGGATCCTCGAAGCTTTCGTGCTCCATCACGTGACACCAGTGGCAAGCCGAGTAGCCGATACTGAGAAAGATCGGCCGGTCGAGTTGGCGAGCCCGCTCCAAGGCTTCGGTCCCCCACGAATACCAATCCACCGGGTTGTGCGCATGCTGCCGAAGGTAAGGGCTGGTTTCGTGGATAAGACGATTGACAAACGCCTGTTGCTTGCTCATCGGGGACTCCGCGGGGATGGACTGGCACTCTTCCACCCATTCTATGCGAACAGCCGCCGCCCAATATCAGCCAATGATTCCACGCCGATCAAAACCAAAGCACGAATGCTAACGCCGAGGACCGAAACCAACACATTCGAAACCGGGGAAAATATGTTCCGCCCATCCTCCCTGCTGCCGCGTTCCGGTACAATCTCCAGTGACCGGTGAGGCAAGCCTTAGGGGGAGGGAAGTCCCACCGTCATTTTGTGCCAGTGCTCCTACCTCGCCTGTTCGTGCATTGTCGGGCTGCCGCCCGATAAACTCTTGCCGCGTCGATCATGAAGCCACTGCAATATCCCATGTCCTTCCAGGAGATCACGATGCGACTGTGCTGGAAACTGTGTCCTTTGCTGGTCGTCGCCTTTTTCGGCGGGACCTTGCCTGCGGCAACCCCCGAAGAGGGGAAACCAGTGCGCGTGTTGTTCGTGCTGGGTAGCCAGCCTTATCATGACATCCGCAATTTGCCTCCCATCCTCGAAAAAGTGCTGAACAAAGTGGGTGGCTTGAAGGTCACCCGGCTGGAGCCGCCTCCCGACAAGAAGCCGGACGACCCCGCTCACCTGGCCCGGCTTTCCAGCATTAGGCGCGCCGATTACGACGTGCTGGTCTTCTACACCTCCGGGTACAAGCTAAATGAAGTGCAAGAGCGTGCGCTGCAGAGATTCGTCGAAGACGGCGGCGGCATCGTGGCGATTCACGGTGCCTCTTTGACTTTTGGCAACTCCCAGGTTTGGCTTCGGCTCTTGGGAGCCAAGTTCGCCGGTCACATTCCCGGGACACACAAGCTGAACATCGTCATTGCTGATCCCAAGCATCCGATAACCGCCGGTGTGGGCCCGTTTTCGATTGTGGACGAGGAGTACAAGCACCGCTTTGCCGACGTCGACCGGCACACCCTGGCCCGCTTCCGGGAAAGGCCGCCGGAAAGCGACCAGAAAGCGAATATGGACATCCTCTGGACTCGTGAGGTCGGCAAAGGCCGGGTTTTTTACTGCGCGCTGGGCCACGGCAAAGAAGCCTGGGAGAACCCGCAGTGGCAGAAGCTGATCACGCAGGGAATCTTCTGGGCAGCAGGGAGGCCAAGGGAAGTCGAGATACCAAGGGAAGAAACAAAATAGCTGGAGGACAGCGACCAGGCTGGTCCTCTGTCAATCCTCGACTGATAGGTTGACCGGCGGCCCACGCATTAGAGAAAGAATTAGGATGAAGAGTAAGATTTGGAAGAGGATTAAGAGCAGGAGCATGAGAAAGAGCATGACTCAGTAGGCAGCGTTATTCCTGAAACGGAGAGATGACATCCTACTCTTAATCTGGATCGTGCTCTTCATCTTATTCATAATCGTAATCTTCCTTCTGAATCTTACTCTTCCTTCAAGAGTTGGCTCGCCGGTCGAAGATTGACCGAACATTGGGCTTTCGCAAGCCAGGCTTGCGCCGTGCCCCCGCGATCAGGGATCAACCGTCCCGTCGATGGTAACGGGAATCGGCGCTGCCTGGTTCATGTCCGTCTTGATGAGGACTTCCCGGCGAATGTCGCCCGCCTTGGTCGGCTGGCACTTCAGCTTTACGACTTGCACTTCCGATGCCTTGCCGGGCAATTCGGCAGCCAGGCCTTCGCCCAGTCCTTCGACCGAAGTCACTCGGAAGGGTTTCGACCCTTTGACCATGACCAGTTTCGTGACCGACTCGCCGACCTTCAGATGCCCCGCATTCACCCTGCTAGGCACGGCCGTGAGATTGGACTGGATCGTCGCCTCCACGAGCACAGGGACGAGAGGGCTAGCGGAATCGTTGGTTTTCAGCAATAGCTCGTACTTGAACGGGCCAGGAGGAGCCTCCGGCTTCAGCGCTACGGTGACGCGGTAGCCCACCTGCCCCTGCCGGCGATAGATCTCCTTGTACGCAACATCAAGAGGAGCAGTGTGCTTGACGACCTCAGTTACGCGCCAGTTCAGAGCGCCAGCATACTCCACGTCGAGCGTCTGGGGCGAAGAGGCCTGCCCTGTAGGAACCACGCCAAAACTGATCTGACCCGGGTTCAGGACAACATCTTGTCTGCTGTTCGCCATTACCTGCAGGGTGGCCGTGGACGAATATTGATTGGGATCAGTCGCGTCCGGATTATGATCCACGCTGAAGAATATGTTTACGCTCTTGGCACCGACAAATCGCCTTGCATCCATGAATACATCAAGGCGGCCCTTTTGCTTGGGCCCGAGCACCTTGCAACTGCAGGTGACCGTGACGCAGTTGCAGCCGACGCGCGTGCTGATTTCCAGGGGTACAGCGTACGGGTTGGTAATCTCGTACTGGTGGTAGAGCTGAGCACCGCGCGGGACGCTGCCGAAATCGTGTGTGAGCCCACCTTTGGTGATCAGTTGCTCGGCCCAGTTGGCTTCGGCACGGATTCCTGAATTGACCAACGCCAATGTCAACAAAGCGAGCAGCACCTTGCTCATATTTGCATCCCCCTTGGGGCTCCTTAGGACGGCTGATTCAGGTGGGATTCTATCGAGGAGGGCGACAACCGTGAAGGCGGGATTCTAAGAGCGTGTTGAAAAAGGGGTCAGACCCCTTGAACTCTGCAGAGCCTGGTGCCTCAGAAATGGGCGGATTGCCTCGATTCTCCAGGGGGTCTGACCCCTTTTTCAACACGCTCGAAGCCAGAAGATCGCTCAATCCGGCAAGGGAGGCTGCCTAGTCAACGTACGTTGCTTGGTGGGACGGCTCACGGATCTTGCGCAGGAAGCTCCAGGGCGTCTGTCACCTTCTCCACACCCGCTGTCGCTTCGGCCAGCTCCACGGCCCGGCGTTTTTGTGCTTCATCCCGGACGGTTCCTTTCAATTCAACTTCGCTTCCCTCGACATGCACCTGAATCTCGGCCTGGGCTAGGCCCTTGTCCCAACGAAGGCGCGCGGAGACGCGTGTCTCGAGCGGAGCCTCCTCCAGACCGCCGTGAACCGCTTGCCATCCACGAGCCAGTTTTGCATCGGCCCCCTGCGTAACTAGTTCTGCTTTTGCCAAAACCATGCGTCCCACGCGCGCCATGCGAGTGGCATCTTCGTTATTGCAGCCGGCTGATAGAGAGGCAGCCACGGCCAGCAGAAGGCACAAGCAGCCTGGCCGGAAAACGCCTATCTTCAAAGGATTGCCCTCCTTCGCCAGTTTTGAGTTGACTCCGGGCTTCCGGCGACGGAGTATGCCTTGCGAAACAGGGAACATCAAGGGCAAAGCATACGAAAGAAAGGGGTGTGTGGAATGAGATTTCACGAGATGACATGGCCGCTCCTGCGGCAGGTGCCGCGCGAGCAAAGCATTGTGCTGGCGCCTATCGCTGCCTGCGAGCAACACAGCCGCCACTTGCCCGCCATCACCGATACGCTGCTCGCCACTGCGGTTGCCGAGGGCGTCGAGCAACGCATGCCTCGACAGGTTCTACTTCTACCTACTCAATGGTTTGGGGCCAGTTCGCACCATTTGCGTCTTGGCGCAACGCTGTCTGCGGAGATCGATACGCATGTCACGTTGATTTGCGACTTGCTCACGCCCCTCCTTGAAGACGGCTACCTCAGGATCTTGGTGCTCAATGGACACGGCGGGAACATCGACACCATGCACATGGCCCTCCGGCGGCTGCAGCCGCGCTTTCGTGACCGCCTGCTCACTGCGGCTTCGTACTGGGAACTGGCGGAGAAAGAACTGGCCGCGCTGGCTGAGGGGCCTCGCAAATCGATGGGTCACGCTTGCGAGTTCGAAACAGCCATGGTTCTCGCCCTGCGTCCAGACCTGGTGCGTCGTGATGAGATCAAGGACGATCCCTGCTTGGACGACCCGATCTTGCGCGGACTCTACGTCGCTGAAGACATGATGCAACGGACGGACCATGGCGCGGTGGGTTACCCAGAGCGCGCGACTGCGGAGAAAGGCCATGCGTTCCTCAAGGTCGCTATCGATCGCACCGTGGAGGTTTTGCAGACATTGCTACGCAGGCCTTTGCCTCGTTAGCTGGCTGCAAAAGGGACCAACCCTGATTCTTGCAGGGTAATGCCGGCTGTATCGAGTTTGCCGGCTGCAATGGCTTTTCTCGGTTCAGCGCAACCTGTGCTGCGCTCGACAGCATCGACTCTTGACTTTAGTCTGGGTTGAATGGGGTTTCTGCGGAAACTGCGGGGCAGCATCCGCTTTCAAGTGATTTGAGGTTTGCAGGGGAAGGAAAATGAAAATGTCAACTCGGCCGCTAGCGCTGGCCACGATGCTGCTGCTCAACGTGGCTTTCTCAAACCAGCTTTTTGGAGACGAACCCCCGGCCTCTCAACAACTCCCGCAGCCCAAGCAAGTTTCGCCCGAGGCGGCAGTAGCTGGCGATCTGGCCATTCCACCCAGCTATTATCGAACAAGTCGCTACGACGTCTGGCAATTCTACGCCGTCGACCGGTTTGGACACTTCCGTCCGCGGGTTGTTCTTTCTCCTTATGGCGCGTATTACCTCTACAACGGTCGGCCCTTCCCATGGGTCAGCACGCACATGACGGAGATGGCGCCATACGTGACGGCTCCGGCACAGCTTATGCCTTATGCGGAAGACTAGCCGAGTATGGCTTCTCAATGGAAGAAGCCGACCCAGAAGCTGAAGACCTGCTCGTGATCGTTTGGCCCCTTGACGATAGGAAAGCCCAGGTCCAGGGCGATCGGCACCGGCCCGAGCATCGGGACGACGATGCGAAGTCCGGCTCCTACCGCAACGCGATAATCCTTGATTTCCACCGAGCTTTCCACGGTACCTGAATCTACGAAGAATACCCCATAGAGTTGATCGTTGGCAAGGATGGGGATCTGGTACTCCAGGCTGTTCAGGAACATGAAGTCGCCGCCGACCGCGTAGCCGTCGATGGTGGGGCTGATGCCGCGGAACTCAAAGCCGCGCATGCTGTGGTAGCCGCCGGCGTAGTAGCGTTCGAAAAAGGGCGTCTCGGAACCGGCCCATGCCAGGTCTGTTCGAGCAGCCAGGACGTGACGGCCGCTGCCGTCAGCACGCTCGTAAATCGTGAAGTACTTGTTCCCCTCGATTTCAGCCTTCTGAAAGGTGTAGTCTCCAAAGCACTGCTCGAAAGAGATATCCAGCAGGCTGCCCTCGGTGGCCCTGAGGAAATTGTCTCGCGAATCTCTGGTGACGGAGGTCCGCAGGCCGCCCAGGAAATGGCTGCCGTCGGCTTGCTGAAAGATTTCCGGTTCGAAGGAAGCCACGTTGTGAATGCCGACGTCTTCGAGCCGCAGGGTCTCTGAAATGCTCCAATAGCGATTTAGCTTGCGGGCCATTGAGATCTTCGTTCCCAGTCGCGTATCCGTGTACTCGTTATAAATGCGCTCGTTGTAGTAGGCGCCCAGGGTCAGGCTGTACGGGCTGTCAAACAGCGAAGGCTCGCGGAAAGTGGCGCTGTACTGCTGCACCTGGGTGCCAGGCATGGCCTGGATACGGAGTTCCTGGCCGGCTCCTCGAAACGCTTCCCCACTGAGCAAATCATCCCAACTTCGCGGAATCCGGGTGATGTCGAAGTTCCGTTCATTGAGCACGACGCTGCCGGTCAATCCCGCGTCCGAATTGACGCCGACGCCGAAGATCAAGCTGCCGGTTTGCGTCTCGTGGACGTTGACGAGGATGTCCTTGTACTCCGCCGGACCTTCCGGATCGATGACGCTTACCGTGGGACGGTGATCCGGAGTGACGTCGAAGATATTAAGGCGCGCCAAATTGCGCTCTGCCAGGCCCAGCTCGGGGTATTGGAGTACTTGGCCAGGGAAGACACCAAGCTGCCTCAAGATAATATTGTCTTTCGTTACGGTGTTGCCGGAAAGGACGATATTACCCGCCCGGGCGGGTGGACGCTCCTGAATTTCGTAATGGACGGCCATTTCCCCGAGCGCGGGATAAAAATCCTGCTCACGGACCGTGACGCCGTAGCCTGCATAGCCGTAGAGATTCTTGATCGACGCTTGGTCCGCGTCGGTCTTTGCCTTGTTGTAGTACTCACCTGAAACCTGCTTGATGTTGGTGAGGAGCTTATCCGTAGATTGGTTTTTGTTGCCGTCGATCTGGATCTTCGTGACGCGATAGCGAATTCCTTCATTGATGTGGAAGACGAGCCGTACGTGCCGGTGGTCTTCTTCCCATTCCAAATCGCGGCCCACTTTCACGTCGTGGAAACCGAAACTTCGGTAGTATTCCTCCAACTTGACGACATCATGTTCGACTTTATCTTCCTCGAAAGTGCCGCCGAAGACGCCGAAGACTTCGCAATAGGAGTCGACTTGCGTGTTGAGCCGAGCCGAGCTGACGAACGTATTTCCGGCGAAGGCGATTTTGTGGACCTTGACGACCGGCCCCTCCGTGATGTTGAACACAACCTTCGCGTCGCCCGGTTTGTCGCCCTCGAGCAAATCGACGCTGGCGAACATGCGGCCCATGTCTTTGTAGCGGCGCACAATTGCCCGGCAGGCCATCGTGTTCTGGATGGGATTGAGCGGCGCGCCTTTGCGCAAGCCAGTCACGGTTTCCAGTTCGTCCGGCCTAAGGTGCTTGGCTCCGCGGTATTCAATGTCTTGAATGCTGCTGGGGAATTCCGCGACGATGAAATATACCTTCAATTTGTTATCCGGCGTGCGCTGCGTGTAAACGCGGACGTTCGCAAACAGATGCGTCTCAGACAGTTTGCGCACGTCCTCGTTTATGACTTCCTGCTTGTATTCGCCGCCGGGTCTTGTCTTGATGAGACTGATGATCTTCTGGGTGGGAACGGCATGGTTGCCTTCTGGGATGACGTCGTCGATGAGGACCTTCTCCGGCTTCGCCTGGGCTAAAGTAATTGCGACGCACAGGAGCATCCCCATCAGCGCCGCGGCTGTCCGGCCTGCCGGCATGATTACATGGGCCGTCGCTCTCATGGGTCCGTCCCTGAGGTTGAGGTAGCACTTCCGCGCAGAGGGAGGGAGAGCGATAGTCAAACCCAACGCGAGTGTCAAGATGAGGTTCTTGTCCACCACGTTATTTGCATTGGTCTGGGTAACGCCGCGAATTCAGGGAAGCCACCAACGCGTTGCAACTCGGAGGCGTCTCATAATAGTCTACCCGACAAGCTCTCCCCTCTCCCTTGTGAGGCTGCTGAAAAAGGGGTCTGACCCCTTCCACGAATGGTGGCTGATCCCCAAGAAAGCGGGAAATCAGTGAAGCTTCGTAGGGGGTCAGACCCCTTTTTCAGCGGGCTCCTTGTACTCAAGGGAGAGGGGTCGGGGGTGAGGGTTTTAGACTTCGGGGGTGAGGGTTTTAGACTACTGAAGGTTCGCTGTAATTTGTTAGCGCGTACCTATGGCTCGGGAGCGCTTAGGGGGCGAAGTATCTGAAAAGGCCTGCCGCGGAGGAGTAGAACATGCGCGGGCGCGTCGTGCGTGGTCAGGGAGGCAG
>Ga0116223_10000289_pt1 | contig 64617 bp, 54 predicted proteins | sample Sb_taG_3_FD_90092 | JGI IMG/M metagenome (GOLD analysis project Ga0116223, IMG submission 90092) | Peat soil microbial communities from Weissenstadt, Germany - Sb_50d_a_PC metaG | ecosystem: Environmental > Terrestrial > Soil > Wetlands > Peat | place: Germany: Weissenstadt | collected 2010-09-21 | reverse complement strand
GCGATCGTTCCATTCGGCCCAACCTACAGGGAAGTTTCCGACCTGATATCCGCCTTCGCCGAGATCCCATGGTTCGGCGATCAGCTTTACCTGCGAAAGCACGGGATCCTGATGGATGATGTCAAGAAACGCCCCCAGGCGATCGACCTCATGCAGTTCGCGGGCGAGCGTGGCGGCGAGGTCAAACCGGAAGCCGTCCACATGCATCTCGAGAACCCAGTAGCGCAGGCTGTCCATGATCAGCTGCAGCACACGCGGATGCCGCATGTTCAGCGTGTTTCCAGTGCCGGTGTAGTCCTTGTAGTAGCGGGGATTCTCCGGCATGAGGCGGTAATAGTTGCTGTTATCGATGCCCCTTAGAGACAGCGTGGGGCCAAGCTGGTTGCCCTCGGCAGTGTGGTTGTAGACCACATCGAGAATCACCTCCAGCCCCGCTGAATGCAAGGTCTTGACCATGGTCTTGAATTCGCGGATTGAACTCGTGGCCAAATAGCGGGGCTCGACCGCGAGAAAGCCGATCGAGTTATAACCCCAGTAATTGCGAAGGCCGCGTTCCGTGAGTTGGCGGTCATCGACGAAGCTGTGCACGGGCATGAGTTCTACCGAGGTCACTCCCAGCCGGGTGAGGTATTCAATCACGGGCGCGGTGGCCAGGCCTGCATACGTCCCTCGCAAATGGGCCGGAATGTCAGGATGGCGCATGGTAAATCCCTTTACGTGAAGCTCGTAAATCAAAGTGTCGTGCCAGGGGATTCTGGGCGGTGCATCAGCTCCCCAAGTAAAAGCGGAGTCGATCACGCGGTTTTTCGGCATTCCGGCGGCATCGTCGCGCCGGTCGAAAGACAAGTCTTCTTGTTTGTGTCCGACCTTGTATCCGAAGTGCGCGTCAGTCCAACGGATGGCTCCCTGAATCTGCTTGCCATACGGATCCAGCAGAAGTTTGTGGTGATTAAAACGATGGCCTTGCTCGGGAGCATAGGGGCCAAACACGCGATATCCGTACAATTGGCCGGGGCGTGCCTCTGGCAGGTATCCGTGCCAGACCATATCAGTCTGCTCGGGAAGCGGAACCCGAAGGGTTTCCCGCTTGCCTGAAATGTCGAACAGGCAAAGCTCCACTCTCTCCGCATGCTCCGAGTAGAGCGCGAAGTTAACGCCCTCGCCGTCCCAGGTTGATCCTAAGGGATAAGGTCGGCCGGGCCACACAATGGGCTGGGACTGATTGGACATCTATCTTGGATTCCTCCGCCGCGCTGGAAGATGGAAGGCCGTTTAGTCATCCACTGTTCTGAAGCAGATTGAACCTTCGCCGTGTTTTATTAGTCGTCGCAGCCTTTTTGTTTATCGTTGCCGCTCTGGAAAATGCAACTGTCCATCACGAACCAATCGATTGGGATCTTACTCCATTTACGGCTTGCTCTTAGATGCGATCGTTCGGAGTGCGGCTGAGGCAATTCGCATAAAGCAAAGGAAGTTCCGAACGATAAGACTAAGCCTAAGAGCGTCTAACAAAATCTCAACAGGAAGAACCGCCGAAGAAATCACCTCCGCCTCGAGCTTCCTGACTGGGTTTTTCACAAGGGAAGCCGCCTTGAGGCTGGATGGCGTTTTCTGTGCTTTCCGTTTGCTGGCACTCTCCCGTATTAACTTCCGCTTCCATGCGATCACAACAGGATCGTGAAACTTTGTGTGCTCTTGGCCGTACCTCCGAGAGTAGTCACCGCCTCCCCCACTGCTATGGCGTCACCCGGAATTTCACGTTGCTGGTCAGCGTGCGGTGGGGCGTAACCACTTTCACTTTGCCAGTGGTCGCGCCGGCGGGAACAGTGGTTGTGATTTCCGAACTCGAAACCACGTGAAAAGTCGCTGCAGTCCCGTTAAAGGTGACCTTGGTCGCGCCCGTCAGATTGGTTCCCAGAATCTTGACGTGCGCTCCTACCGTGCCGGAAGTGGGCAGTGTCTTCACGAACGGGTGAAGGCCCACGGCCAGGCTGAAGATCGTGCCATAGTTGCTGGCCCCGCCGTTGTAGGTGACCCCGTAGAAGATCCCGTTGGTGGCCTGAACCAGCGTGGCGTACGGTTCGGCACCGTCGGTGGCGTCAAAGCTGTGGATCGTGGTCAGCGTGCCTCCTGACGTCATGCTAAAGACGGTGCCATAGCCGTTGGCTCCGTCCACTACGGTCGCGCCGTAGAGGGTTCCGTCGGTGGCTTGAATCAGCGCGGCGTCCGGGTAGGCGCCGTCGGTTCCGTCAAAGTCGTGCAGCGTGGTCAGCGTCCCTCCTGACGTGATGCTAAAGACGGTGCCGTCGAAATTGGGCCCGCCCTGGGTGTTTGTGCCGTAGAAGGTACCGTTGGTGGCCTGGACCAGCGTGGCGTATGGATCGTAGCCGTCGGTTATGTCGAAGCCGTGCAGCGTGGTCAGCGTACCTCCTGACGTGATGCGAAAGACGGTTCCCTTGTTTGTGGGGGGGGCCCGCCCTCGACGGTTGTCCCGTAGAAATTCCCATCCCTGCCCTGAATGAGCGCGGCGGTGGGGTAGGCGCCGTCAGTCAGGTCGAAGCTGTGGAGCGTGGTCAGCGTGCCCCCTGCGGTGATGCTAAAGACGGTGCCGTCGCCGTTGGCCCCGCCAACCGAGGTTGTCCCGTAGAAGGTGCCGTTGGTGGCCAGCACAAGCCCGGCGAGAGGCTCCTCGCCGTCAGTGCAGTTGGTCTGGGCGCAGAAGCTGTAAAGGGTGGTCAGCGTTCCGGTGGGAGTCACCTTAAACACCGTGCCGCCGCTGTGTGCTCCCCCGGATGGCGCGGTTCCGTATAGATTACCGTCCGTACCCTGGACGAGGGACATGGATTCCGGGTAAGCACCGTTGCTCCCGTTGAAACTTACCAGACTGGTGAAAGTCTGCGCTGACAACGAGAGAACCAGAGACAAAAATCCAACTGCTACACAACCGGTGCGGAACTTCATGAGAGATTTCTCCTTTGGTGTTCTTTGTTTTGTGGTCACTTCGCCGCCACCAGAGCTGGCTGCGCCGCGGCTATCTGTGCTTTCACTTGCCGTAAGCTCTCGCGAGTCTCGCGGACCTCAGCCTGCAGACTCCGCATCGTCGCGCTCTGCGCCCGAAGCAGACTCTGCTGCTGTTTGATCAGACGCAGAGCTTTGGCCAATTCGGCCTGCTCATGCTGGACCTCTCCCTGCTGCTCCTTGATCGCGTTCAGCATCGTCCAGATAATTGGGTCGTTGTTCACCAGCAAATACCCTTTGCTGTTTTCCGTCACTGCTTCCGGGATGACTTTCTGCACGTCCTGCGCGACCACTCCGATGTGTTCATCCGTATCGCGAATGCCCATCGCATTGTCGGGCTTGTAGCGATAATGGACTGGATGAATCTTCATGACCTGGTTCAGACCTGGAGTGAAGCCACCGTTCACCGTCTTGAGACGGCCGTCGGAGAAGGTGCCCCACGAGCCGCCGCCGGGCTTATCGGCGCTGCCGTTCACCGTGAGGAGGTTGTCGGGCGAGGTGGTTCCGATGCCCACGTTGCCGTGTTGCTCGATGGATATGCGACGGTTAAAGTCCGTCCAAAGGTCTATCCCATATTGATTCGGACCGGCGGTGCGCGAGGAGGAGATCCCTTCTCCCGCATTGATGCCGAAGGTTAGATCGATACCGTTTCCATTATTCAGGCCCGTGGAGTCGAAGGCGACGGCGCCGGCCACGTCCAAATAATGACTGGGAGCGCTGGTGCCGATGCCGACGTTCGTACCAACTTGGCCCAGGACCAAGGCATTACTCTCGAATACTAGTGCACCGTTCCCGATGGCTGTGGCATTGTTCAGCGTGCCCGTGCTGAAGCCCGCGTAGGCCCCCAGAGCGGTGTTGCCAGACCCGGTTAAGTTACTGGAATCGTTAGTGCCTCCCGCCTGAATGCCTACCGCAACGTTGGAAGTCCCGGTGGTGGTGTTGACCAGCGTCCCCGCACCGACGGCGGTGTTGGATCCCCCAGTGTCCGCGGGGAGCGCGTTATAGCCGACACCTACGTCTGTCACACCCGTAGCGTTAGTGCCCGCGCCGAAGCCGAGGAACGCACTCGCATTCCCATAGGTGCCATAGGCAAAGGGTAGGCCTGCAATCTGGAAACTGCTGCCCGCCGACACCGCCCCCGCCGCGATTACTCCGTTCGCGTTTACAACGCCTGCTGAGTTCACTAAGAACTCGGACTGACTGCCGTTGTTTCCTTGGAGGATGTAACCGCCACTATTCACCTGGAAATAGCCGGCCGTGCCGGTGCTGTTGGCTACGCCCTCTACGCCATAGCCGGCAGGTGACTGGGTGTAGCCGTACACACCCACCGCATTCCCTGTTGCAGCGAAATTTTGCCCCTCCATGCCATACCCAGCAGGTGACTGCGAGTAGCCGTACACACCTACCGCGACACCAGTTTGGGAGCTATTTGAGCCCGTGACGCCGTAGCCATTAGTCGATGCAGTGGCGCCGAGCACACCCGTGCCCCCCGATGTGGCCGAGCTGTCGCCAAAAACCCCAATGCCAGGGCCCTGACCCCACACGCCGTATCCGGTTGACGAATTCGTCGCTCCAGACACGCCAGTAGCTGCACCCGTTGTGGCGGTATTTGAACCAACGACGCCGCTGTACTGTGCGCCACTGGTGGTGCCAGAGATGCCAAAGCCGCTTGATGTGGCGTTAAGCGTGCCGTTTACTGTCTGATTGCCAGTGAATGTGTTAACCGCGCCCAGTTGCGGGACCACTGTGGTGTCAATGGTCAGCGTGCCGGTGGTCGTGATTGGTCCGCCCTTCAGTCCAAGGCCGGTGGCGACGCTAGTTACCGTACCCGTGCCTGCGGAAAAGCAAGCCCACGCGCTACCGTTCCACTGCAGCACCTGATTGGTGGCGCAGGTGGTCAGCAGACCCAGATTCAGCGTGCCGCTGGTGCCGCCGCCAGTGAGCCCGCTGCCTGCGGTCGTGTTCACGCCCGTGATCGTGCCGTTGCCCGTGCCCGGGAAAGTTTGCCCGGTGGCAAATGTGATCTGCCCATTGCTGGCGATATTCAGCCCGGTCTCGGACGGTTTGGTCGCGCCTTCTCCAAACAGCAGATTCAGAGTTCCCGAGGGCGTGCTGGTGTTATTGCTCGCCGGTTCCGACTGCCACTGGAAGGTCTGATTGACCGCCGTGCTGGAAGTGCTGTTGAACGCCGATGCGGCCAGATTCAGCGGCTGCGAGTTCTTGCCCGCCGTGGCTGTGGCCGCGCCGGTTGCGGGTAGACTCAGCGTGCCGCGAATCGTGCCCGCACCCTTTACGTCCAGCGTGGTGGCAGGCGTCGCTGTGTTGATGCCGATCTTCGCCGTGCTCCCGGAGCCCTTTTGGAAGACCACCGAGCTGATGATGTCGGAAGTGGAATCCCACAGCGGCAGGTGGTTGATCGTGCCGGTGCCGGTGACATCGCCGGACGGACGTGGAGCACCCTGCCCGGCGGTGGGCTCAGCGCCGGTGGCCGAAGCGGTTCCACTCAGCGGTGCCGCCAGCACGAAGGCCGAGGGCGGCAATCCCCCAATCGTCGCCGCATCCCCGGCTTTCAACGCGTACGGCACACTGAGCAGCAGCACCCTCGGCTGCTCGACTTGTTCGGCAATGCGCACGCCCAGCCAGCGGGCTTCGCCGGTGGTGAACAAAGTTGTGGGCACGCCGTTGGGTTTGGTGATGCCCAGTTGCACGGAGTAATGTCCGGTGGCATCGAGTGGGATGTTATTCTGCGTCTCCATCCACAGCGGCGCGCCGCCGCGCTGGCCGGCATAGAGCGAGAAGGTGATGCTCACTACGCCGCTCAGAGAAATGCCACCTTCGTCGCTGGCAACGCTGGAGAACGGAATCAACGGCGGCACTGTTGCGCTCGTAGCCGTCGTCACGCTCTGCTGCGCAGGGCTCAACAAACTGCAAAGCAGCACCGTTAAGAGTGACAGCATTACCACTCGAACCTGTTTCATAACACGCCTCCATTTATCTGTTTCTTCTCCGGTCTGTTTTCCTGATCTTTACTTCGATCTGTAGCGCTAACTCAAGACCGACGTACTAATCCGGCGTCGCCCCGAGATATTCTTCGTGCCCTTCGAACACTTCGCGCAACACGTTTCCAAACCACTGTTGCAGCGTGACGGGCGCGCAACGTTCACTCGCCCTCTTCTCGGTTTTGACCTGATTGACCTTAAAATCAGGGGTGGAAATCGCATTCGTGGCCATAAGCAAGCCTCCTTAATGGTTTAGCGTTAGATTTGGATCTGTTTCAGTTACATCGTGATCGGCCGACAATGCTTGCTCGGTAGAGCAGCAAGCGGTTATTCACGGAGGAGAACGATCGACCGGACCGGTTTGCTGCGTAATCGAACCCTTGAGCAGACGACCGCTTACCTGTTCCGCCTTCGCCGGAGCCAGTTTGCCTCCGCAAAGCGGGCAGATATCGATACCCGCCGCCGCGCCACCTACCAGCACGGTCATCCCCTGCTGCTCTACCGTCACCTCAGTGCGAACCGTGCGGTTGGCGGTGTGAGGGGATGTGTCAAAACGGAAGAAACTTGCCCGCTCGCTCAGCCATTGGTACAGTCCCTTCATGCGATCCTCGTTTTTCTAGGCCGCGATTGTTACGGCAGTCGCAATAAAAAGGCCAGTGACGAGTCCTGACAGGTTCTGACAAGTTGTGAAGTCGCTCTATGGCAATGAAGACAGAAGGCGTATTTCAATTCGGAAAATTTCAGATGGATGCCCTGGCGCGCACCCTGCGGCAGGAAGAAGCGTCCGTCACGCTCAACCGCCGGGCTTTTGATGTGCTGCTATATCTGGTGCAGAATCCAGGGAGGGTTGTCACCCGGGACGAACTGCTAAAGAATGTCTGGCCGGATACCTTTGTGGACGAGAACAGCCTAGCGCAAAGCATCTCCGCGCTGCGCCGTGCACTTGATGAGAAACCGGGTGACAACAGCTATGTCGTCACCCTGCCGGGGCGAGGGTATCAGTTTGTCGCACCGGTGCGAGTGGTTTCCCAAGAGAACTTGGCTATCGTTCCGGATGGCGCAACCGTCGCCAGCAACAGCTCCAGCGGGTTGCTTTTTCAGCAACAAACCATCCGCACCAGTGTCGTTACCGAAGAAAAACAACAGCTGAGTTTGCCCGCCCCTCCGCGGCGAGGAGTCGTGAGACTGGTCGCGGCCTTCACCATAGCTGGGATCGCGGTTGCGGGAATCTACGCGTGGAGGCAGTTTCACCGCGTCCCGCCGGCGAATCCGGCGGCTATCAGTTCGACTGGGACACCCGCTGCGGTCCGCCGTTCCATTGCAGTTCTTGGCTTTCGCAACCTGTCTGGCCGTCCCGAAGAAGGCTGGATATCTACAGCCCTGGCGGAAATGTTGAGCGTCGAACTGGAGGCCGGCGAAAAGCTGCGCCTGGTTTCCGGGGAAGACATCGCGCGCACCAAACTTGATCTTCCTCTGGCCGACGCCGACAGCCTCTCCCGCAACACGCTGGCACGATTGCACAAGGACCTGGATAGCGACTTGATCGTCCTCGGCTCCTACACCGCTCTCGGCGAAAAGCCTGGCACCCGCATCCGTCTCGACCTGCGCCTGCAAGATACCGTCGCCGGGGAGACGATCGCTGACGTCGCGGTGGTGGGAAGCGAGGAGGACCTGTTTGATATGGTCTCTCAGGCCGGTTCCCGCTTGCGCGAAAAGCTGGGCGTGGAAGCTGTCTCTCCGGTGGAGGCAGTTAGCATTCGCGCCTCTTCGCCTTCCAACCGTGATGCCGCCCGCCTTTACTCGGAGGGACTCGCCCGACTGCGAGTGTTCGATGCCCTGGAAGCTCGGGATCTTCTGCAGCAGGCCACAGCGGCAGATCCAAAGTATTCCCTGGCTCACTCAGCTCTGGCCGAAGCCTGGTCCCGGCTGGGCTATGACAAGAAGGCGCAGCAGGAAGCCAAGCAGGCGTACGAACTGGCTGCCAATCTTTCGCGGGAAGACAGGCTGGCAGTGGAAGGCCGCTACCGTGAAATCGATCATCAATACGACAAAGCGATCGAGATCTATCGCACACTCTTCACGTTGTTCCCTGACAACGTTGACTACGGGATCAAGCTGGCATGGTCGCAGTGCCGCGGCGGCAAAGGGCATGATGCTCTGGCCACGGTCGAGTCACTGCGCAGGCTTGCACCTCCAGCCTCTGAAGATCCTCGCATCGATTTAGCGGAGGCAGACGCGTGGTGGGTGCTCGGCGATTCTAAGCGCCAACAGGAACCTCTGGCTCGGGCGATTGGGCAGGCCAGGGCCCAGGGAGCACGGCTGATCTTGGCTCGGGCCCTGGAGGGTCAGAGCACGTTATTCGACGTCTTGGGCCAAACGCAAAATGCGATTGACGCTTGCCGCGAATCCACAGACATTTTCGCCGCCGCGGGAGACCGGCAAGGCGAGGCCAGGGCTTTGCGCTGTTCGGCGGATTTGTTCTCCGACCTCGGGGACCTGCCTCGGTCCATCGGTCTGTATCAGCAGGCACTCACCATTTTCCAAAAGAACGGCTCCGAAGCTGGGGTGGCCAGCGTGCTCAACAACCTCGCCGTGGTCTATGAACAAGAGGGCGATCACGCCAGCGCCGAGAAACTGTATCGCCAAGCTAAAGCTAGCTTTCAGCTCCTCGATGACGAAACGCGCCAAGGCGTGGTTACTGGGAATGTTGCCGAGGAACGAATGGAGCAGGGGGATCTACCTTCGGCGGTTCAGCTATATGAGGAGGCGATGCAGTTAGCGGGTCCAGCGAATTCCGAAAACGCCGCCGTCGCGGTCAGAGGCATGGCGTATGTTCTGCAATTGCAGGGCGACCTCGTGGGTGCAAAGCAGGGATTCGAACGATCCCTGGCAACCTGGCAGAAGAACGGCGTTCAGTATTACTCCGCTTACGCCATGTGGAATTTGGGAAATCTGCTACTCGAGGAAGCAGACTTCACGGGATCTCGCAAGATGTACGAGCAGGCGCTGGCTTTGCGAACCTCGGCAGGCGAAAAGCTCACCATAGCCGAAACTCAGCTCGCGCTCGCGGATCTGTCGCTGGAAGAGGCGCGTTCTCCCGCCGAGCAAGAAGTCGTAGTCCGGCAGGCTCTCGAGATTTTTCAGGCGCAGAAAGTCCGAGACGACGAAACCGAGGCGTGGTCAGTACTCGCCCGCGCTCTGCTCGTGCAGGGCAAAGCGGCGGCAGCCAAAGAGGCGATGCAACACGCACGGTCCCTCGCCGCCAAGAGCCAGAATCCCGAAATCCGCTGGCGGACCGTCATCACTGCAGCCCGCGTCGAGACCGCCGGAAACAACGTTGCCCGCTCCGCTGCCGGAAGTGCAGCACGCAAAGAGTTGGTCGCGGTCATCGTGAAGTCACGAGAGCTCGGTTATATGGGCATCGAGCTCGATGCGCGTCTCGCGCTCGCTGAGATCGAAATCAAGACCGGACAAACGACCGAGGGACTCGCGCACCTGACAGTGATCGAGGCAGGTGCCAAAGCCAAAGGCTACAACCTCATCGCAAGCAAGGCCGCAGCCGCTCGTGGCTGACGTTTCCGCTGAAAACCCAGGGATACAACGCTTAACAGGGGTGCTACCGAATCCCTTCTCTCTCGCGGCTTTCCAGAGCGTTCCAGCAGATCAGAGCTCACCCGAGGATGAAATGCCTCATGAATGTCCGCCCGTTTTTCGTAGCGGACGCGCAGTCGACGAAACTGATCTAGCCAAGCGAACGTCCGCTCGACGACCCAGCGCGAACGCATCAGTGCGCTACCGTGTTGCGCTTCGCAAGAGAAGCGACAATACACCTTTGGCGCAGACCTTGCCGGATTGCTTCGGCATCACAACCACGGTCGCCCAATATCCGGTCAGGACGACGGGGTGGAGTTTCAGATGGAAAGAAGAATTGGCTTGGTCACTTCAGAAAAGTTCGTGGGTGCAACGTCTGCCTGATTTTCTAATCAGCCGGTAGATGCGTCCTCCCGCGTGGGCAGGTGTTCGGGAGAATCCTCGATCGCAGATGGCGGAATCTTTCTGGACTTTCTCATCCACTCGGCTGCTCGTTGTTCGGCTTCGAGCAGATGCTCCATGGTCATGGTCTTGTTGATGTGGTTCTTGGCCCGGGTGATCTGTTCATGCGCGATCAAGAACCACATATACGCGTACACCAGGTCTTTCGGCCCCGATCGCCGAGCCGAGTAAATCTGCGCCAGCGCGAGTTGTGCGGTGGGCATGCCCTGTTCGGCGGCTTTTTGACAGATGGCCAACGTCGCCTCATCGTGGCGGCTGGCGCTGGCGGGATTCGCCAACAGAGATGGAAGCAGCGATTGCGCCGGGCTGGCCTGGCTCAGGGTCATGAATAACAGTTCGACGCGGCTGGAGACACCCAGCTTGTCAAAAACGCGAAACAGGTAGTTCTTGATGGTGTGCTGACTCAGGCCCAGGCGTTCGGCGATTTCGCGATTGGTCAGTCCCTCGGCCAGGCTGCGGACAACTTCCATCTCGCGCTTCGACAATAGGTCCAATCCGTTCGCGTCCACCGCCCTGACCGTAGGGGAAGCAGCCAGGGCTTCCACGGCAAACGACATCTGCCCACTGCTGGCCCAAATCTGGCCCTCGTGGACACTGCGAACGCACTTGCAAAGCGAATCGACGGATTCGTGCCGGCTGAAAATTCCTCGCGCACCGGCGCGAAATGCGTGCAGAATAAGTTCGCGCTTCGAAGAATCCATCAGCATGACAGCGCGGATTCGCGGATGAGATGCCCGCAGTTCACGCAAAACTTCAAATGCCCGGTGCGGTTCCTCGTCCAGGTTGGAACTGATCAACAAGACATCGGCTTTATGCGCCGAGGTGGTCGAGATCAAGGAGCGGGAATCGGAATCTGCGCTGATCACATCCAGCCCGTGATCGCGCTTCAGCGCGTCTGCGAGCAGTTGAGTGTGGATGCGGGTGTTGTCCGCAACCACGACGCGAATCCTCTCTTCCCTCGCAGTTTGGCTCTCCATAAGGTTCTCCAGTGAGACGATTCAAATCGATCCCCGTCAACTTGGGAACCAGTCGTCCAAAAGCCGTAGCACAAGCTGTCCTGAGGGGTTGAGGGGAATGTCCCACAGGCGGGGGAAACCTGCTTTTGATCGGGGGAGGTTCGAAAAGTACAACCAACTGAAAAGTTCTGAGCTTACTCAGAGGCCACATTTGTGCAGCATCTAGAGCAACCGAAGGGAGTCTATCGTATGTTCATGCGGAATGCAAGCGAAAGGTTGCAAGTTCTTGCACTGGTTGCAGCGGAATGCGACAACGGCAGAATCGCGTCCGCCCGGGTACTCTCCGACTTAGCTCCCTAGTCTCCTTATAACCTCCAGAGGAAAAATAAATAAAAAGCCTATAATCATAATGATACGATGACTTCATGACTATGTTCTCTCAAGCTGCGACGGCTGAAACAGGAGTTCAGTTCTCCCACCGAGCGGCACCGAATCTCTCTACTTGATGAGAATTACTTCTCTAGGTGTATCGTCCATTATTGCAGAGAAGCTACGCTCTCTTAGCTACGAGAAGTCCGGCGCAGAGAGCATGTACCTCTTGCAGCAACCTGCATACGATTGTAGGCTAGGTTCACTTTCGGGCAACCAACTCGAGACCGAGTTCCCGTCCCCCTTGCCCGGTAAATGGGAAATCTTTCATGCAGGAAATGGGTCAGATCGCGGATTGACCCGCAAGGAGAAGAGGTACACCCCAGGCAGCATGAGGGGTAGTGTTTCTGCAAGCGGTCGATCGCTCCTTAGACGCATGAAGGATGCGAAGAGCGCATTTGCAATGATCTAGATCGGCTCAGTTCAGATTTCCTCCCCCCAAGGATCTCTAGCAGGTTTCCCCCGGCCCCGAAGTGTTGAGATCCCCCGTTTTCGTGGCGATTTCGTATTTTGCAGAAGTCACATTTGTGACTCAGAGGGCGAAGCTATGAGTGCCAGCAATCAGTCGTGGGAGTCGGCGAATGCGGCCGCAATTGCTGGATCCGGCATGGAGAACTGGTACGCCGTCCACACTCGGGCCCGGCACGAGCGAGTTGTCGCTCAGCGCCTCCGGGAACAGGGTGTGAACACCTTCTTGCCCCTGGTCACTGAAGTGCACCGCTGGAGCGACCGGCGGAAATCGGTGGAACTGCCGCTGTTCGGTTGCTACGTATTTGTGAAAGTGCTTGCAACCGTCGAAGAGCGATTGCGAGTGCTGCGAGTCGACGGAGTGTTCAAGTTCGTCGGCGCGCGTGGAGTGGGGACGCCAATCACGGAGACCCAGATAGACTCGGTCCGCACCCTGATAGGACAGCAAGTTCCCTGGAGCGCTCATCCTTTTCTTCAGATCGGGCAGCGCGTCCGAGTACGTGGCGGCGCTCTCGACGGTGTCGAAGGCATTCTGCTCTCGCGAAACGACGACAACACATTAGTGGTTTCTGTGGATGCAATTCAGAGATCTTTAGCGGTTCGTATTGAAGGGTACGACGTCGAACCGATTTAGCATTCTTACACCTCCCTTGCCCTCGGTATCTCCCCAAAGGAACGTTAATCCAGTGACAGAAAACGCAATCGAAGCCGTACGCCTGCTAGTCGTCAGCAAGGAACCTACCGTGGTTCGCTCGCTCTGGTCGATCGGGGAACTGAATTCCTGGCAACTGGAGACGGTGGGGAGTGGCTGGGAAGCATTGGAGTCCGTCCAAGCGGGTATCACACCGGACCTGCTTCTGTTGGACTTGCCCCGCGGCGATGCCGACAGCCTGCACATCTTGCGGTGGCTACGCAGGCTTCGACCGAACTTGCCGATCATCCTGCTTTGTTATCCCGATGACGCCGGGCGAAAAAATGAAGCCATCCGCCTGGGTGCCCAGGATTATCTGGTCAGGCCGCTCGACGAGGCGCATCTGGAGTTCGTCATCCGGGCGCAGCTCAGCTCACAGAATGAAGCCATCGAGATGGAAATCGCAAGTGAGGACATCGAGCAGATCGGTGATGAAGCTTTCTTTGTCGGCGCCAGTCCGATCATGCGAAAACTTCGCGCGCAGGCAGAATTGCTGGCACAAGCCAGCGTTCCGGTGCTCATCCTGGGAGAAAGTGGAAGCGGAAAAGACACCGCCGCCCAACTCATTCATAAGCTGTCCGTCCGTTCCGGATTCAAGTTTCTGAAGGTGAATTGCGCTGCCCTGCCCGGCGATCTGCTCGAAACCGAGCTCTTTGGTTACGAGCGCATTGATTCGACGGGTGCGTTGCGGTCCAAGCCCGGGAAGCTTGAGCTATGTGAGAATGGAACCGTGCTGCTGGACGAAATCGCGGAGATGCCCACCAGCGTCCAGAGCAAGCTGCTGCAAGTGTTGCAGAACAAACAATTCTTCCGGCCGGGCAGCGGCGCCCCGGTTGATGTCGACGTGCGAATTCTGGCTGCGACCAGCGCCAACGTCGAGCGGGCGCTGGCTGAAAAGAAACTGCGCGAAGATCTCTACTATCGCCTGAGCGCGTTCACCGTTCAGGCGCCGCCGCTGCGCCAGCGCAAAGAGGAGATTCCACTCCTGCTGCGCCATTTTATGCATCATCTGGCGAAGCACTATGGCCTGCCTCCACGCATTTTTTCACCTTCCGTGCTGGACGCCTGCCATGCCTATTCTTGGCCTGGAAATCTGCGGGAGCTCGAGGAGTTCGTCAAACGTTACTTGATGATGGGCGACAAAGAGCTGGCCTTTGCCACGCCCAAGCTGGAACACGCATCGGGGAACGGCCACTACCCGTCGGAGCCGGCTGAGGATAAGGTTATCATCGGCGAGAACGGGGAACGACCATCCAGTCTCAATTCACTTAAGTCGCTGGTGCACAGCGTTCGGTGCGAAGCTGAAAGAAGCGCGATCGCAACGGCTCTGGAGAAAACCGGCTGGAACCGGAAAGCTGCAGCGCGGTTACTCAAGGTCAGCTATCGAACGTTGCTGTACAAGATCGAGCAATATCACATGAGTTCTTCCGAAACGCTGCCCACCGCGTTTCCCGGAAACGGAACCAGAGGCAATGGAAAACGGATTTAGCATCGGGTCGGGATACGCGGGGTTACAATTGCTCAGTTTGGTGCAAACCATGACAATCACCGCAGGAAGGATGTGCCGGCGGATAACGCGGATAACAATAACAATGATCGCCGTCTGCATTCTGATCCCCGCTTTGCTGGCGGCGCAAACTGATGCCGCAAGAAACTCGATCAGTGGCAAACCGGAAGCGCAGGCAGTTGCGACTGACCCCAATACCGCCGGGCGGGCGCACGATGATACTTATGTCATCGGTGCCGACGACGTGCTGGCGATCAACGTTTGGAAAGAGGCGGAAGTTTCCCGAACCGTTCCGGTACGCTCCGATGGAAAGATATCACTGCCCTTGGCGGGTGAAGTGCAGGCGAGCGGAGAGACGCCCCGGCAATTGGAAAAGGAACTGGCCAGCAAGCTGCAGAGCTTTATTTCCGAGCCGGAAGTTACCGTCATCGTTACAGAAATCAAGAGCCAGAAATTCAATATCCTCGGGCAGGTGGCCAAGCCGGGAACGTACCCCCTGACGAACGCCTCCACTGTATTGGACGCGATTGCGATCGCGGGCGGCTTCCGGGATTTTGCCAAGCAAAAATCAATCTACGTCCTTCGCCAGAACCCTGACGGCGGACAGTCACGCTTGCCCTTTAACTATAAAGACGTCATCAAAGGCAAGAGTTCGGCGCAGAACATAAGATTGCAGCCGCGTGACACTATCGTGGTCCCTTGACGCCAGGCATGCTAATTCGAGGTTTCGTGGGTATCATTCTGCTGAGCACGCTCCCGCTCCGGGCGCAGGTGGACGCTGCCGCCGCAGCCGGAACCGGTCCCGGTGGCGGCGGAGCCGCCATGTTGATGCCCGCTCCGGTCAGCGGAGAAGGATACTCGATGGAATTCACCTCCGAAACCCGCGCAAATTATATTCGTGGCGGGCTGACCTTCGGCAGTGCCTACGACTCGGACGCGACTACTGGAGCGAATGGCAAGCCGATCAGTGACGTGAGCTACTCGATATGGCCCACGATTTCGCTCGACCAGACGCGGTCACGATTGCACTGGGTGCTGACTTATAGTCCGGGGTTCACGTTCTACCAGAAGACGACCGCGCTGAATCAAGCCAACCAGAATCTTGCAGTCGATTTCAAATACCGTTTGAGCCCGCACGTGACCCTGAATCTGCGGGATAACTTTCAACAGACATCGAACATTCTCAATCAGCCAAATTCGGATCTTGAACAGCCAGTCTCTGGGGGCGTGTCGGTTCCTAATAATTCCGTGATCGCGCCGCTTGCCGAAATGTTCACCAATACAGCGAACGCCACTCTTTCTTACCAGTTCGCCGCCAATGCAATGGTTGGAGCGAGCGGGACCTTTACCAACCTGCACTACCCGAACCAGGCGCAAGTTCCGGGCTTATCCGATTCGAGTTCGAAGGGTGGATCGGCTTTCTATAACTACCGCATCTCGAAAATGCACTATATCGGGGCCACGTATCAATACCAGATGTTTTTAACCTATCCGAATGGCGGCCAGAGCGAGACCCAGGCTCACAGCGCGTTCCTTTTCTATACAATCTATTTCAAGCCGACATTTTCGGTATCGTTTTACGGTGGTCCGCAATATTCCTCTACACAGCAGTTCGGGTTGCCGACGTCAACCGCGTGGTCTCCGGCAGGCGGTGCTAGTCTTGCCTGGCAGGGTAAGCTCACCAGCTTTGCTGCCAGCGGCTCGCAAACCATTAACGGCGGCGGGGGGTTGGATGGAGCCGTGCACGCGAGTACCGGGAATGCTTCGCTGCGCCGGCAACTCACGCGAACCTTGAATGCGGCAATCGGAGGAAGCTATACGAACAACAGGATTCTGGACCCGTTGGCGACGTTTAACACGGGCGGACATACAATCTCCGGCAACGCCTCGGTGCAGCGCCAGATTGGCGAACATCTGAGTCTGCAGTTGCAATATATGCATTTACACCAGAACTACAGCGATGTTGAGGCAATCGCCAGCGTTCCCAACCGAAACCGCGAGTCGGTGACCATCTCGTATCAGTTTGCCCGGCCGCTGGGAAGATAACTGGGAAGATAACTGGGAAGATAATTAGAAGGGTAGTCCATGGTTGACGATTTAGAAGAAAAACCGGCAGAGGCTCTCGACCTGCAGCAATATGTCGACGTCATCCGTCGCCGGCACATGTACTTTCTAGTACCTTTTTTTCTTGGCTGGCTCCTGGTCTGGAGCGCAAGCTGGGTACTGCCCCCGCGCTACCGGTCGGGCACGCTGATCCTGGTGCAGCAGCCGAGCATGCCGAAGGATTATGTGACCCCGAACGTGAGCGACGATCTGCAGGCCCGGTTGCAGAGCATAACCCAGCAGATTCTCAGTCGCACGCGCCTCTTGAACATTATCAAGGAACGCAATCTCTATGCCGACAAACGCGGCAGGCTCAATGACGATGAACTGGTCAAGCGTATGTCCAAGGACATTGAGATCGAGCTGGTGCGAGGCGAAAACAACCAGATCTCCGCCTTCAACATCTATTATTCGGCTCGCGATGCTCACGTGGCTCAGCAGGTGACCAGCGAACTGACCAGCCTTTTTATCAGCGAGAACCTGGAGTTGCGGCAACAGGAATCCGAAGACACTACCAAGTTTCTTGGACAACAGCTTGAAACGGCAAGGCAGGCCCTGGCCGAGCAGGAAGAAAAGGTCCGGGTCTTCAAAGATCAGCATCTCGGAGAGCTGCCGACGCAGCTGCAGAGCAATCTCCAGATCTTGACCGGCCTACAGGCTCAACTGCAGAGCGAACAAGATGGTCTGAATTCTGACCGGCAGCAGAATGCCTACTTGCAGTCGATGCTCGATCAGTCCCGTGCTTTGCAGAGAACGCCCAAGACTGGAGATGGCACGCCGGTCGGGCTACCCGCTCTGGAGCAACAGCTGGAGAGACTCAGGGCGCAACTTGCCGATCTCAGCTCCCACTACACGGATCGTCATCCCGATGTGCGCAAAGTGAAAGATGAGATTGCCCGGGTGGAAAAGATGCGAGATCAGGCTGTCGCCGACCAGAAGAGCAGCGCGGCGGTTACGTCGGCGAATGGCAACCCGCCGCCGTCCACTGCCGATACTTTCGATAGCAGGGATGGGGCAGCGACGATTCAACTCCAAGGTCAGCTGAAGGCCAATCAGATCGACATCGCCAGCAAGGAGCACACCATCGGTGACTTGAAAGCGAAGATCAATGACTACCAGGGGCGTTTGAACCAGGAGCCGGTGCGCGAACAGCAGTTCGCCGATCTCACGCGCGGTTACGAACAGTCCAAGGCGAATTATGACGACCTCCTGAAGAAGAAGAACTCGTCCCAGATGGCCACCAGCATGGAATTGTTGCAGCAGGGCGAACACTTTCAGATGATTGATCCTCCCAGTCTGCCGATGAAGCCTGATTTTCCGAATCGCCTCAAGTTTTGTGCTATCGGGTTAGGCATTGGGATTGTGTTGGGCGGCGCCATCGCTGGTGGGACCGAGTACCTGGACGACCGTCTCTACAATGAAAAAGCGCTCAAGGAATTGTTGCCCGTGAGCGTGATTTCGGAGATCCCGGCCATCGCCAACACCGACGACGAAAGAAGACAAAAAAGGAAGCTTTGGGTCAGTTGGGCCGCGGCCGGGTTGGTCTTCGTGACCATTTTGGCGGGATCGGCGATCAGCTACTTCCGCGGGTAGCGTTGGGTAATCAATGTACAAAGCATTTTACAACCTGAAGCGCAACCCGTTCGAGATCACTCCAGATCCTTTTTTCCTGTTTCCCACCCGGAGACACAATGAGGCCCTGGCTGCGCTCTACTACGGAGTCCGCCGCCACAAGGGATTCGTGGTCATGACCGGGGAAGTAGGTACGGGCAAAACCCTGCTCGTCCGTTGTCTGCTGCAACTGCTGAATCAGAGCGATGTTGCCTATGCCTACGTATTCAACAGCCGGCTCTCGCCGGTTGAGTTCCTGCAGTATGTGGCCGGTGACTTCGGACTCAACGTCGCGGGCAAGAACAAAAGCGAGCTTCTGCTGGTGCTGAGCAACTACGTCATTTCGCGCCATCAGAAGAAACTCACCACCGTGCTGGTGGTGGACGAAGCTCATCACGTTGCGACCGAAGTGCTCGAGGAGATTCGCCTGCTGACCAACCTCGAAACCACCAACGAAAAGTTATTGCAGATCCTGCTGGTCGGGCAGCCCGAGTTGGACGAGAAGCTCGACTCCGTCGAGTTGCGGCAGTTGAAGCAGAGAATCGCTCTGCGCTCACAGCTCTTGCCGCTGGATTTGGACGAGACCCGAGGGTACATTCAGCGCCGCTTGCAACTGGCTGGAGGAAGCGCTGATCCCACAGTACTTTTTCCGCCCGAGACCATTGCGCGCGTCCATCGACACTCGCGGGGGATTCCGCGTCTGATCAACACAGTTTGCGAAAATGCATTGATCACCGCGTATGCCAGACAGGCGCGCAGCGTTACGCCAGACATTATCGAGGATATCGCCGCCGACTTCCGCCTGGGTGTGGTGCACCAACCCAAAGCGGAAACCGCCAGCAACGATGACGAAGGCGATGCGCGGCGGGCCGCGAAGACGCTGCTTCTGCTGCATGACTACCTGCAGAAGGCGCAGTCGAGCCAGGGAGAGCCGCGGGCAGCTGCCGCAACTGGAGCCGGTAAACATGAGCCGTATATTTGAAGCGTTACAGAGGTCGGAGTCGGAGCGGTCAGGCACAACCTCCGCGCCCCCGGCACTGGCAACCGAACTTTTACAAGTGGTAGAGCGCCAGGCAAGCGCGCTTGCGTCCAAGGATTTTCCGCTGAGCGAGGTCGCTTCCAAGGACTTAGTTGGCACGGAATTCGCCAGGGAAGACTTGACCCGCTTCCAGTCGTTGCCGGTATCGCTGCCGCCGGACAGCAAGTTGGTGTGCCTTACCGCGCAGGAAAGCTTCGGCGCAGAGAAGTTCCGTTTTCTTGGGGTTCGCTTGCGACAGCTCCAGCAGAGCCGTCCGCTCAAGAAATTGTTGATCACGAGCACGATTCCCGAGGAAGGGAAGAGTACGGTGTCGGCAAATCTGGCGACCATTTTGGCCCGAAGGCAGCAGCCGAAGATTCTGCTCTTGGAAGGCGATTTGCGGCGCCCATCCTTGTCCAAGCAGTTCGGATTGGGCAGAATTTCTGGCCTCAGCGAGTGGTTGCAAGGCGAACCTCGGACGATCAAGGATATCTACCGTCTGGAGGGTCCGAACCTGTGGTTTCTGCCGGCGGGGCGGCCGCCGGAGAATCCTCTGGAACTAATGCAGTCCGGAAGGCTTTCAGAACTCCTCAATCAGCTCTCGGGCTGGTTCGATTGGATCATCATCGATTCGCCTCCGATATTGCCCCTGGCCGACACCAGCGTTTGGGCACGACTGGCCGACGGGATTCTCCTCGTAACCAGGGAGGGCTTCACCAAGAGGGGAATGTTGCAGCGAGGTCTGCAGGCGCTTGAAGAGTCAAAGTTGCTGGGCGCGGTGGTGAATTCCTCCGCGAATACGGATCACAGCAACTATTACCAGCGCTACGGTCCGGGAGTGGCCCGGCAAGCCAGCGTCGTCGAAGAGTGATCGATCCCCTGTCATAATCGTTACTCCCCCAGTCGTTCGTTTCTGTTCGCAGTTTCAGTATCCCCCAAAAAGACAGCACAAAAAGAACCATAGGTCATTTGCTCCTGCGCTTGAAAAGAGAAGCAGGAAGAGGAGAGGGAGTCGTGAATGTACGGCGCTCAGGTGGACTAGCAAGTCTGGATACTGTTCCGGCAGAAACTGTGCCGGTTGAGGAACGTGGCGTTCTGAATGAGGGAGCTTTCCACAGAATCATTTCGCTCGAGCGAAAGCGGACCGAGCGTTCGCGAAAGCCGTTTCTGCTGATGCTCCTGGATATGGGGAATCGTCTGCGCTCGGACAAACAAGGGAAGGCTCTCGACAAGATTCTCTCCGCGCTTTCGCTGTCGACTCGTGAGACCGACGTGACCGGCTGGTACCAGACCAACTCCGTGGTCGGAGTCATGTTCACGGAATTTGGGCTGGACGATCGGAACACGATCCTGAGCACAATGATGAGCCGGGTCAGCGAGACCCTGCGCAGCAATTTGAGCTCGCAGCAATTCAATCTGATCAGCATCTCCTTTCACTTGTTCCCGGAAGAGTGGAATCACGACGTGCCTCAAAGGCCCAGCAATCCGACTCTGTATCCGGATCTGACGCGCCGCGACAACGCGAAAAAGCTCTTCTGCGTGGTTAAGCGAATCATGGATGTCGCCGGCAGCGCCCTCGCCTTACTGCTGTTCGCGCCCGTTCTCCTGGCGATTGCCATCGCCATCAAGCTGACCTCGAAGGGGCCGGTGTTTTTTCGGCAGAAGCGAGTCGGGCAATACGGGGAACAGTTTGTGTTCCTTAAGTTCCGGTCCATGCATGTCAACAATGACGCCAGCGTTCACAAAGCCTTCGTCAAGAAATTGATCGCCGGCAGCGCCCAAGGCCAACCAGGAAACCGCAATGGAAATGGTGTCTACAAACTGACGAACGATTCCAGAATCACCCGCGTGGGTGGTTTCCTAAGGCGGACCAGCCTAGACGAACTGCCGCAGTTCATCAATGTCCTGAAAGGGGAGATGTCTCTGGTTGGTCCCCGTCCGGCCATTGCCTATGAAGTAGAGGCATACGACATTTGGCATCGGCGCCGAGTGTTAGAAGCCAAGCCGGGCATCACCGGACTCTGGCAGGTGAACGGACGCAGTCGCATCAAGTTCGATGATATGGTTCGTCTGGATTTGCGCTACGCCAAGACCTGGTCGCCCTGGATGGATCTGAAGATTCTTCTGCGCACCCCCGTCGCAGTGGTGTTTGGCGACGGAGCATACTGAAAAACTCCCCTGCTGCATATCGGCTTATGCCAACCGTTTTAAATCCCGTCAGTCAGCTTTCTGAGCCAGCCTCGAACGAATCTATGCTCAAGGGGAGTCGTGACACTGTGGTCAAATTCGGAGTAGTCGGATACGGATATTGGGGCCCCAACGTGGTGAGAAATCTCGACCAGTTGGAGGGCTCAACGGTAGTGGCGGTTTGCGACAAGAGCCCGACGGCGCGCAAACGCATTCACAAGAGCTACCCGCACGTCAAAGTTGTCTCGGAAACTTCCGAGCTCATGTCGTCCACTGAGATCGATGCGGTCGCGATCGTGACCCCGGTGTGGACTCACTATGAACTCACTAAAGCCGCCCTGCAAAATGGCAAGCATGTGTTCGTCGAGAAACCATTCACCAGCGACTCGGCTCAAGCAGAAGAGCTGATCAACTTGGCGGCAAAGAAGAATCTGAAGATCATGGTGGATCACACATTCCTGTTTACGGGGGCAGTGAAGAAGATTGGCCAGCTGCTCGAGGAAGGGACGCTCGGCAAGATCTATTATTACGACTCCACGCGGGTCAATCTCGGCCTCTTCCAGCACGATGTGAACGTGATCTGGGATCTCGCTCCGCACGATCTCTCGATTATCGATCACCTGATCAAGGAGACGCCGGAAGCAGTCTCCGCAACCGGCCAAACCCATCTCAACGGCCATGAGGACGTAGCCTTCATCACCCTTTATTTTCCCAACAAGATCATCGCCCACATCAACGTCAACTGGTTGTCCCCGGTTAAAGTTCGCACTACGCTGATCGGCGGCGAAAAGAAGATGTTGGTCTGGAACGATCTGGAAGCCGACGAAAAGATCAAGGTCTACGACAAAGGCGTCCACATTAGTAGCCGGGAAGGGCTCTACAACCTGTTGGTGAACTATCGTTCGGGCGACATGTGGGCTCCACAACTGGAGCAGATCGAGGCGCTGAAGCAGGAACTGGCATACTTCGTCGATTGCATCTTGAACGATCACGCGCCGTTTAACGATGGCGCTGCCGGACTGCGCGTGGTCAAGCTGCTCGAAGCCGCCAATCAATCCGTCAAAAAAAGAGGAGCCTTGGTTCACCTCTAGATGCCTTTGTCACCCGTTGTTTCCTGCTCGCTTCATCCTCCCCAACATCCACAACGCCGGCATGATCCCAATCTACTTTCAAGTTCCCCGGACATGAACGGTTTGCGTGTATCGAGACGAGAACAAAGAGTGAGTCCCAAAGTTCTAATTGCGACGACGTCCAACTGGGTCCCAACAGCTCGGCTGGCCATGGCTTTGTCGAATGCCGGGTGCGCCGTCGAAGCCGTATGCCCGCCTGGCCATCCCCTTCGAAAGACGGGCGCGATGAGCCGGGTGCATACCTACCGCGGCCTGGCGCCCTTGCATTCCTTTAAGGCTGCGATTGCCGCCACAAATCCGGATCTGATTATTCCCGGTGATGACCTCGCCACCCGGCATCTGCACGACTTGCACCGTCGCGGACAACGCAAAGGGAACGCAGGCGCTCAGATTTGCGCTTTGATCGAGCGTTCACTGGGTTCGGCGCAAGCCTTTCCGGTGGTGTTTGATCGAAACGCTTTCATCGAAGCGGCTCGTCAGGAGGGCGTCCGGGTTCCGATAACCGGAGCGGTCAAGAACACCAGCGATCTCACCAAACAGGCCGGACGCGTGGGGTTTCCACTGGTGCTGAAAGCCAATGGGACTTCGGGTGGTGATGGAGTCAGGATCGCGCAAACCCTTGAACAAGCGGAAGGCGCGCTGCGAACTCTGCAAGCTCCGCCGCTGTTCGCGCGAGCGGTGAAACGCGCAGTCGTGGACCATGATGGAACCTTGCTTTTGCCTTCATTGCTGCGCCATCAATTTATGGTGAGCGCGCAGTCATTTGTTGCCGGACGCGAAGCCACCAGCGCGGTCTTTTGCTGGCAAGGCGAGGTTCTCGCCAGCCTGCATTTCGAGGTAATCCACAAAATGCACGCCTCCGGGCACGCCGCCGTGTTGCGCCTGATCGAGCATCCGGAAATGCCTGCCGCCGCGGAAAAGATGGTCCGCCGTCTGAATCTATCGGGGTTTTATGGTTTTGATTTCATGCTGGAAACGCACACTGAGCACGCCTACCTCATCGAAATCAACCCCCGAACCACGCAGGTCGGACACCTGGCTCTCGGCGCGGGACGCGACCTTCCGGTCGCGTTGTGTGCGGCTCTCTCCGGCGAGCGTGTCCCCGAAACTCCGAAGATCACGGAGAAGGACACAATCGCACTCTTTCCTCAGGAATGGATGAGGGATCCGGCGAGCGAGTTTTTGCTGTCGGGCTATCACGACGTTCCCTGGGAAGAGCCTGCACTGGTCGATGACTGCGTCCGCAAGAGCCAGTCGCAAAGAGCCTGGTACGCGAAACAAAAACCCTCGGCAGTTCGATCCCCCTCCTTGCCGTTAGCCGCGCGGTCCGAGCATCGCGCCGTGGAGCTGGATTGCGAAGCAAAATAAATCCCGAAACCGATAACCCTGTTCGCTCGTCACGCAGTTCTGAGCACAAGCCACTGCGAATCATGAAGTTTGGCGGGACCTCCGTAGGAGACGCCTCCTGCATCCAGAAGGTGGTCGAGATCATTCGAGCGGCTTCCCGTGATGGCGACCTTGTGGTGGTCGTCTCGGCAATGGCGGGCGTCACCAACCGATTGATCGACGCCGCAACCAAGTCGGAGGCGGGAAATCACGACGCGGTGACGACCATTTTTGAGGAACTGCGCCGGCAGCACAACTCCGCAGCCAGCGCATTGCTCGAGTCGCCCGGCGAACTTCATGGCAGAACGCACGAGCTTTTGCAGGAAGGCAGCCGCCTCTGTGAGGATACGAACCGGCTTCGCCAACTAACACCGCGGGCCAGCGACTCGATCTCGAGCCTCGGAGAGCGCCTCTCTACACCCATGATCGCCGCGGCTCTGGCGGAGCGCGGCGTGGCAAGCAAAGCCATCGACGCCACCGAGTTGATCGCCACCGACTCGCGTCACGGCGCCGCTGATCCACACCTCGAGCGCACCCGTCAGAACTGCCAGGCCCGTCTTCGTCCGCTTTTGCAGCAGGGCATCATTCCAGTGGTGACCGGTTTCATCGGCGCAACCGCGGAAGGTGCGCTCACAACTCTTGGACGTGGCGGATCGGATTATTCCGCAACCATCCTTGCGGCAGCACTTGACGCCGACGAGGTCATCATCTGGACTGATGTGGACGGACTGATGACGGCCGATCCGCACGTGGTGCCCGAGGCGCGCACAATTTCGGAGATCTCCTATCGCGAAGCAGCGGAACTCGCCTACTTCGGAGCCAAGGTCCTGCATCCAAAAACTCTGCGCCCGGTCATGCAGTCGCGCATTCCGCTGCAGATCCGCAATACCTTCACTCCTGAACAAGCGGGAACAAAGATTACTCCGGCGGGTCCCGCCAACGCCCGAGTGAAGGCAGTAGCCGCCATCAGTGACGCCGCATTGATCACGGTTCGCGGACGGGACATCGTAGAAGTCACACAAGCCCTGGGCCACGTACTCACCAACCCATCCTCGCCAGGAGCCGAAGTCTTGCTGATTTCTCCTTCGCATTCGCACAACGACACCTGCGTTGTCGTTCATTCCTCGGCAGCGAAGATTTTGGCTGATGCGCTGCGACGCGAGTTTGCGCCGGACTCGCCGTATAAACAAGACGAACAGGTCAAGGTCGACTTAACCGTAGCCGTCGTCACGGTCGTGGGCCAACATGTCTGCACCGCCTCGGGACTGATCGATCGCGTCTTCAACGCTTTGGCCAGCGAGGACATCCATGTCTTCCCCATCGCGCAGGCCGCATCAGAATGCAACCTCTCTTATGTCGTGGCCAGGAAAGATGTAAAAGCAGCGCTCACCACCACCCATCGCGAGTTCCAGCTTGGCGAGTTAGATTCCCGGCCGGCAGGGATCGGTGCGGCGGTTAACGGACCTGCGACCTGGCTTTACGAGTAAGAGCGGCAGAACCTGACTTACAACCGCTTCCCCTGGAAAGCACACTTTTTCGATCTATGAATCCATATTTGAGCATCGCGCCAGACGTAAAGCTTGGGCGAGACGTCAAGCTCTCCAAGTTCATCAACCTCTACGGATGCGAAGTTGGCGACGAATCGAAAATCGGCGCCTTCGTCGAAATCCAGAAGAACGCAACCGTTGGCAAACGCTGCAAGATTTCCAGCCACACCTTCATTTGTGAAGGCGTCACCATCGAGGACAACGTCTTCATCGGCCACGGCGTGATGTTCATCAACGACAGCTATCCGCGGGCAACCGCGGCCGACGGCAACCTGCAAACCGAGGCCGACTGGAAAGTCGAGCGCACGGTGATCAGGAAAGGAGCATCCCTCGGTTCCGGTGCGACCATCCTCTGTGGCATCACGATTGGTGAGAACGCAATTGTGGGAGCCGGGAGCGTCGTCACCAAGGATGTCCCACCAAACAGTATCGTAGCCGGAAATCCGGCCAGAGTTTTTCGTTATATCGAACAAACAACGGAGGTCACAAAGTGAGCGCTTCTAATAACACAAACAGCATTCCTTTTCTTGATCTGGTTACTCCTCACGTAGAAATGGAACAAGAACTTACCGCCATTTTCCATAAGGTTCTGCACACCGCAGGGTTCATCGGCGGTCCACTTGTCGAAGACTTCGAGAAGGCGTTCGCCGCGTTCTGCGGCACCAGCCACTCGATCGCCATCAGCAGCGGCACCGACGCCCTGCGCTTTGCCATCATGGCCTGCGGGGTGAAGCCGGGCGACGTGGTCGTCACGGTGCCGCATACTTTCATCGCCACCACCGAAGCCATTTCGCAAGCTGGAGCCTTTCCGGAATTCGTTGACATCGACGAGCGCACCTACAACATGGATCCGGGGAAACTTCGCGACTACCTGGAAAAACAGTGCACCGCCGACAAGTTCGGCAAGCTGATCAGCCGCCGCAGCGGCCGGGCGGTGGCTGCGATCGTTCCGGTCCACCTTTACGGACAAATGGCAGACATGGACGCCATTCAGGAACTTGCCGATCGGTATGGTCTGATTGTGATCGAGGATGCCTGCCAGGCGCATGGCGCCGAGTATTTCTCAAAGAAACACAATCGCTGGATGAAAGCCGGTTCGATGGGCCGGGCCGCAGCATTCAGCTTCTATCCGGGGAAAAATCTGGGAGCCTGCGGCGAAGCCGGCGCAGTAACCACCAACGATGCGACTCTCGCGAAAAAGATCAGCATGCTCCGCGATCACGGCCAGGCCAAGAAGTACTATCACGATATCGAAGGCTACAACGGCAGACTGGACTCCCTTCAAGCCGGTCTGCTGCACGCGAAGCTCGCTCACCTGGCAAAGTGGAACGCCCAGCGCCGCGAACGCGCCGCCGAATATAATCGCCTGTTTGCCGGCGCAGACGAAGCGGTTGCGCCTCCATTCGAACCCTCATGGTCCCGAGCCGTGTATCACCTCTATGTGATACGCACCGAAGATCGCGAGGGAATGGGGACGCACCTCAAAACGGCCGGCATTGGCAGCGGAATTCACTACCCGATCCCGTTGCACCTGCAGAAAGCCTACAGTTCGATGGGCTACAAGGCAGGAGACTTCCCAGCGTGCGAAAAGGCGGCCGCGGAAATCATATCCTTGCCGATGTTCCCGCAGCTCACCGCGCAGCAGCAAGCGCGAGTCGTAGACGAGGTTGTGCGCTTCGCGCGACTCGCAACCAAGCCCGCACACGCAGCGCGGGAGACCGTACAATTGGCGAGAAGCGAAGGGACGGCATAAAGCAAATCTTTGGGCTCGATTCGGCGCGCCGATTCGAGCCCATACCTCTACTCGATCGACCGGTTTAAGTCATGTCACTCGGAATCAATACCAAAGCTACTTCGGAAGCAGCACGGCGGTCGACGCAGGCTTTCCAGCCGATCGACCGGCCCATCTTCATCAACGGGCTGGGGCGAAGCGGCACGACCATCATTCACACCCTGCTTTCTACCCATCCCAATGTGAATTGGATGTCGTTGCTGTGCGGCAAATTTCCCAGTCGCCCTTACCTGAATCGCTGGTTGATGCGGGCGCTCGACATACCACTCATAAATATTTATCTCAAACGACGATTCGTCCCGCTCGAGAACTATGGCTTTTGGGACCTCCATTATCGGGGATTCTTCAACCCTTGCCGCGATCTGTTTGCCTCCGATGTCGATTTGTTCACCACGAAATCATTAAAAAAGGCGTTCGGCCGATTACTGACCGCGAAGAGAAACCGGCTGCTGATCAAGATCACTGGCGTTCCGCGAATTGGCTACCTGCACGCTCTTTTTCCCGATGCCAAGTTCGTTCACGTCACTCGTGACGGACGCGCCGTGGCCAACTCGCGCATGCGGACGCCGTTCTGGACCGGTTGGGACGGCCTCAATCTGTGGGCAGGGGAAATGCCGGATCATTATCGGCAAGAATGGAAGCGTCACGGATACTCTTTCGCGGCCCTGGCTGGAATCGAGTGGAAGACTCACCTCGACCAGATGGCCGAAGTCCGGCGAATGTATCCGCACATCAATATCCTTGAAGTCAAATACGAAGCGTTTTGCGCCGACCCGGTCACTCAACTACGGGAGATTGCCGAGTTTTGCGAACTCGCCTGGGACACAAAGTTTGAGGCTCGACTTAAGCGCCAGTATGTAGAAAGCGAAAACAACAAGTGGCGATCCGACTTGACCGAAGCGCAACAGGAAATCCTGGACGATGTCCTCGCTACCCAACTCATGCAGCAGGGTTACGATGTGGGCGAAAAAGCACTGAAAAGTGCCTCGGTCGGCGCCATGGGCCGGTCCTGAGCCCACGCCGAGCCCGCTTCTTAGCATTAAGCATAGCGCAATCAATAGTTTGCAGGCATCCCTAATCTTTAGTGGTGCCAAACCGGCGTCGCCGGGGACATGACCTACTGGAATCTGGACGGCCTTTCGCTCTCCTCCTAAAGTTGAACTCTGTACTGCCTCCCCCGTGGCACAGGGCGAGCAACTTGAGCATGAAGGTGAAAGCAATGGCGAAAGTTACGAACCTGGCAAGAATGAGTTGGACGGTTTTTTTCCTGATGCTTTGCGTAGGAACCAGCGCCGCTCAGACGGCAACCAGCTTTTATGTTGACCCGAACTATGTCGGAGGACTGCGCAACGGAAGTTCTACAAATCCCTGGCAGTCTCTATCCGACGGCGGGGCCTCAAAGAATATTACGACGACAATCAACACTGCCCTGGGTTCTGGACCTGTGACCGTATACTTTTCTGCCTGCAATACTACCTGCACGGCGAACACTGTTGCCACCACGCAGGTTAACATCACCCGCACTGATACTGGCACGAATGTGCTGACTCTGGATGGAATCAGCCAGTACAACACCAACGAGAGCTCACCGTCCTGGTCGCCCAATGTGACTCCGGCGCCCTGCACGGGATTCAGGTGCGCTGCCACGGCTCCATTCGCAACCGCCCATAAGTTTCAGGTCGGAGCAACCGGTAAAGGAGTGACCATTCCGATCGCTAGTAACGCTACGAGCCTGGCGTGCATTGGCTTCATTACAGTTCAGGGCTTTGACTTCGTTCGGGGTGAGGGACAAATTGCGAATCTCACCTACATTCACGATTTGACGCTGCAGTACAACGAAGCCTCGGCGGTTCCGGGTGGAAGTTACGGCCCCGGAGTCTACGTCGGCCCAGCCAACAATGGACCATGCCACACCGGCGCGGCCCCTCCGGGCGGCACTTTCAGCGGCCCCGACAACGTGACAGTGCAGTACAACTACATTCACGACACCTATGAGGATTGCTTCTACGATGGCGCGATGACGCCGGACCCTCCGGGTTATCCTTCGGCCGAATATTCAAGCCTCAACCTGAACTGCACCACCCAGTGTTCGACCGGCGCAAACCACTTGATTCAGTACAACACCATCGAGTCATGCAGCGATGCTGGCGGTGTTGAAAATGTCGGGATTAACATCAAGGACGGGCACACCAACCTGTCCCTGATCGGTAACACGATCCGGCCGACTTTTGCCGGCTTCTCACCAAACGCACTGGGCCCGGGAATTAACGCGGAGTCTGGGACAATGATTGCGGGTAATTACATTGAAGCTCCGGCCACCGTTGCGATTGCTCCTCAGATAGGATGGAACAATTCAAAGGGCAGATCAAGTCTTAGCATCATCAACAACATGGTGGTCAACGTGAACAGCGGCATCGGCCACAATTCAGGAATCGAAGTGTTTGGGCCGAATTCAGGAGCGAACCAACTTTGGCTGGCGGTCAGTATTTACAACAACTCAATTTTCAACACAGGTATAACCACCACCGATTCCTGTATTTCGGTTGATTCGGGAAACCAGAACAACGTAGCAACCGTCGAAAACAACATCATGGATACCTGTGGCGCAGTCGGATTGGCTGGCGGCTCCGGTATCATAGCGCTGCACGATTACAATGACTACTTTAACGCAAACTCCTGCGTTCCTGAAACTCACGGGATGTGCGTCGACCCGCAGTTCATTTCGACTGCTCCGCCGTATATCGACAGCAATTTCCGTTTGCAACCGGGGTCACCGGTAGGCTCCGCGGGCACTAATCTTTCGACATATTTCACCACGGACTATTTCAACGCCACCCGGACAACGCCTTGGGATATGAGTGCTGTCGTCACGGGAAACACGCCGAATCCGCCAACAGGGCTAACCGCAGTCGTCAATTGAGATTGCTTTAGGCCTCGTCTTCTCGCCGATCTTGAGAGGACGAGGCTTCAAGCGCCGGACGCGGAACCAACACCTGATTTCCTTTTCTCTCATTACATTCCAACTCAGGTTCCGCCGTGTTTTGCGAACCTACCCACTGCTGCTCGGACTCGTCTAGCCTAAGACCTTAAAAGAAGATCGCCATGGCGCACGCAAACATTTCCGGACTACCGCAGGCTGATTGGGCCGGTGAAGTCAAGACCTCCAGGGCCGATACTTTGCGCGTGGAACCGCGGCCTGGGCCAAGCCGGGCCAGGACGCTCCCGGCCACATTGATCGCGTTGTTCCTGTTCTCTCAACTGTTCGACTACCACGCGCTTCATTTGTCTACCGTCACACCGGATAAATTCTTCTTTTTCCTGATCGTAGTGCTCTTTGCCAACGCCGCTCTGACGCATCGGCTCCGTTCAATCCCGTGGTCGGGAACCGAACTGTCGATGGCGCTATTCGCGATTCTGTGTACTGTTTCGTATCTCATCACAAACCCGGACGCCGCTGGCCTGCATTACAAGTGGTTGACCACGTTGCTTAATCTCATTGTATTTCCCTTCGGGCTTTATCTGTTCGCGAAGAGAACCCGCTACAACACCGCCAAGACCCTCTGGTTGCTTCGGGCAATTGTCTGCATCGGGGTGTACCTCGCTTTTACCGCGAGCTTTGAACATTTCGGGATTAAGGCGCTCATCTTCCCCAAGTACATCGCCGATCCCCACGTTGGCATTCAATTCGGACGTTCTCGAGGGCCGATGGTCGGTTCGAACCCGATGGGCGAGTGGCTGGTCTTGGTCTATCTAGCTACCTGTATGGTTATGCCGTTCGCACGGACGTTTATGAAAGTCTTGCTGCAGGGGCTGATCATGCTGGTAGTCATCGGGATATATTTCACGAATACTCGTGGAGCCTGGGTGAGCCTGGCCATCGTGGTCGCTCTGGCTGCCATACTGGGCGGAAAATTTGGAACTCAGTCACGGCTAATTGTGCTTATGGTCTTGGTCGCATTCTTTGCCGGCTTAGGCAGCAAGTTTTCCTATGGCGGAGAGACGCTGTTTTCGAGAAGGCAGAACACCATCGATTACCGGCTTTCCAACAACAAGACGACGTTCAATATGGGAATGGCAAATCCCCTGACCGGAGTCGGATACGGAAACTTCGCCGCGAATTGGGAAAAATACTTTGGAAGTAAAGAGAAGGAACTGACTAGAGATCTTACCGACGGCAACCACAATACCTATCTTGGATTGTTCGCGGATTTAGGGTTTCCCGGAGTTGTTTTATACGTTACGTTATTTGGATTTGTCCTGAAAGAGTGCATTCGTATCCGCAGGTCTCTCGATCCAAGCGCTCGATTCGAGAGAAACCTGGCACTCAGCAGCATCGGATTGGTTATGGTCCTCCTGTGGGAGGCAATGTCGGGTGACATGCGATTCAATCCGACTCTGAACACGGTGACATTTCTCTTCGTCGGACTTACCGCAAGTATGGGGCGCACATCGTTAATTAAGAAGCGAGCTAGGAGGAATGTAGAATGTCAGCCGCAATTTTCAGCAGGATAAGGCAGACCCTCGTCTGTCCGAGGCACTGCGGCGTGCGGCTGACGTTTGGAGAGGAGTTTTTGAGTGTCCCCTGGCCGGACGGCGAGATTTGCTGTTCAGAGGGATGTCGATGGACGATTCAGGGCGGCATCCCGCGTTTCGTTGGAGAAAATAATTACGCCGCATCGTTCGGAGTTCAGTGGAATAAATATCCACGCACCGAACTGGATTCGTTTACGGGTAAATCGTACTCGAGGGACCGCCTGGAACGATGTCTCGGCGCACCACTGGAGAGCCTCCGGGGGAAGGTCGTCCTCGAATGTGGTTCAGGAGCAGGCCGCTTCACCGAGCTCCTGATCCAGAATTGCGAAGCCCTTACCTGCATAGACCTCTCGAGCGCGGTCGACGCGAATCTCCGCAACTGCCGCCCGCTGGCGCCCTATTTGATTATGCAGGGCGACATGAACTCATCCCCTTTGCCCAAACAATTCTTCGACGTCGTCGTCTGTCTGGGCGTCGTTCAGCACACATCCGACCCGGAACAGACAATATCCAGCCTGGCCGGTTACGTGAAACCTGGCGGCGATCTCGTTATCGATCACTACACCAGAGATCGTGGATCCAAGTCGAGGAACATCCTGAGCTACTTCGACTACATCGACATGGTCTATCCCATTCGTGGAATCTTGCGGCGAATGAAGCCTGAGCGTGCTATCCGCCTGACCAAGCTGTTGACGGCGTTGTGCGACCCGATTCGCAGGCAGACATCCAAGAGTCTTATGCTGGACCGGGTGGTGCGGCGGCTGCTGCCAATCGCATGCTATTACGATAAGTTTCCCGATCTCGATCCGCACGTTGTCTATGAGATGAATGAGCTCGACACCTGCGATTGGCTGACCGACTACTATAAACATTTTCGCTCACCGGATCAGATCCGTGCGACCCTGGAGCATCTAAGTCTGGAAGTAAAAAGCTGCGAGCTTGGAGGAAACGGTGTGGAAGCGCGTGCCCGTGTTCCCATGACGCCAATTCTCGCAGTCGGACCCTCGTCCTAACCCACATCTCCTCTTTGGGTTTAAGTGGAATCAATTCCGTGAGCAGAACTCGATTCGTCTGCCGGCAAGCCTTAACTCTATGCAACGTTTGGAACGATGTCTGGGCGAACCATTGGGGAGCTTCCTATGTCTCTTTTAGCTGACCTGTTCGCCGCCGCGGGGCACCTGACCGAGAGATCCCAGGAGCTTGAAAAGTCTTTCTTTGATCGCCTCCGTGTCAAGAACGGCGTCTACAAGACGACCTACGCTCATAGGCTGGATGATTTGAACGCACAGGTGGCAAATCATCTTCCGGACGCCAAACCGCTGCGCATATTCGACGTCGCCATTTCTTCCGGCGTCAGCACGCTGGAGTGGGCAGAGTCGCTGGAGGAAGCCGGGATCGACTATCACATGACCGGGACAGATCTGACGATCGGCGGACTGCTGGTTTCGTTTGGCGATCGGCTGCATACTGTCCTTGACCGTACACGGTGGCCGCTGCTATTCGAGATCGATGGCGAATGGGTGTCCAACCCGCCCCGAAAAAGGCAACTCCTCCGTTATCCCTTTTCCCTCGCCATGGTCAAGGCCGCTCTATTTCTGTGGGCGCAGAGATACCGCGAATCGGACGGAGAACGAATCCAACGAATCCTGGGAATGCGGACCACCACTCGGTCCATCAATCTTGTGACACCCAGGCTGGCCAACCATCCGCGCGTGACTATTGGGGAAGGGAATATCATGACGGACTCGTGGCCGCAGGGCGGATTTCACGTCATCCGGGCGGCCAACATTCTGAACAAGGATTATTTCGACGATGCAGCGATTACCAGGGTCTTGCATAACCTTCGACGCCACCTTACCCCGGACGGTATCCTCGTCGTTTGCGCCACGGATACGGATGAAGCGGCTGTAAACCATGCAACGATTTTTAAGCTAAACCGGGACAAGCGGTTTGAAGCGCTGTCGAAAATGAATGGCGGTTCAGAAGTTGAGGATCTGGTTCTCCAACTCCCGGACCAAGGGAACTAGCTGAAATCATTTTGACTCGCGATCAAATGACCCACGTACTGGCCCCCTAGAATGAGCACTAGATACCTCATCAGAAACGCTAGCATCAGCACTTTCTGGCGGAGCTTTGGCATTGTAACCGGGGCAGTGCTCGATGCGGTGATCCTGGCGCGTTTTGGTCTGGGAGGTGAAACCGACGCGCTTTTTGCCAGCCTCGCCATTCCGCTGCTGGTTTCATCGGCGCTGGACATTCAGACTCCGAAAATCCTCATTCCCGTCCTGACCCGTTGCACCGAGGACGAAGGCAATGAGGCGGCGTGCGAACTGGTGAAGGTTCTGCTGACTACGTTTGCCCTTATTCTTGGTACGCTCGTCCTGATCTTGACGGTATTCGCCCACTTCCTGATTCGAATTCAGGCGCCGGGATTTCAAGCCAGCACCCTACAACTCGGCGTGCGCTTGTTCCTCATCCTGGCATGGTTGACGTTATTTCAGGGCCTGGCCCCGGTCCTGCAATCGTTCCTGTTTTCACGGCACCGGTATCTGGTTCCTTCGCTGAGCAAGTTGATGACAACCGTTCCGGCGATTTTGATTGTGACTTTCTACCACGCGCGATTTGGCATCTATTCGGTGGCGATGGGGTTCATTTTTGGAAGCGTGGCGCAGCTCTTGCTGCTGATGATTACGGCGAGAAAGCAGGGCCTGACCTTTGGTTTGAGGTGGCGGCCAAGAGATGCCAGAGTGCTCGGAATTGTGAAGTCATTCGGGCATCCTTTGCTCGGCCATGGAATGAGCGAGAGCAAGATGTTCGTCGAAAACTTTCTCGCCTCTTCGCTCGGCGGCGGAAACCTGTCGGTCCTGCGCTATGCCAGCCGGATCATTGAAGCCATCTCCGGAGTGCTCCTGGGCGGTATCGTGACCAGCACGCTTCCGTTGATCTCAGTGTACGCTTCGGAGAAAAAATTCGGCGAAATGAAGAAGAGCGTACTGGACGCCATCCGCCTGATATTGTTCCTGGCGCTGCCCATATCGTGCTGGCTGATCTTCACCGGCACGCCGATGATGGTGTTGCTGTTCGAGCGCGGCCGATTCTCCGGGGCGGATGCGGCTCATACCGCCCTGCTCATCGCCCTGCTCACACCTTACGTGATCTTCGGGCGACTCATCGGCATCACGCAGACGCCGTTTTATGCAAGGCTCGACACCAAGACGCCCTTGCTCAGCGTTATTCTTTTCTTCGCAGTCTACATTTCGACGATCTGGCTGCTCAGTAAATCCATGGGCATCTACGGTTTTGCAATCGCATCCTCGTTCGCCTCCGTGATGACGGCGGTGACGATGTCAGCCCTGCTGCATCGTGCCTTTGGACCGTTGGGGTGGAAGGGTCTCAAGAAGTTTGGGGTGCGGATGGCGTTTGTCATGGGTCTGACCATCTGCGCCTTCGCTCTCGGCCACACCATTGGCGGGAGATTCCTTTCGGAATCGCTGGCCGCTAAACTGATTCGGTTCCTGGTCCCGACGGCTCTCGGCTTCACGGCTTTCCTGGGCGCGTCAATCGGTTTCAGGCTTCTCGGACGGCACCACCTCGACGCCCTGGTCACTCGATAGAATCGTGGCAACACAAGCACAGTCTCGAAGCCTGAAAAAGCTGGCTTTCCTTCTGCTGCGGATGTCCGGCGTGCCGTACATCATCCGCGAAGTGGTGCAGAGACGCCGGGTAACGATTCTCGTCTACCATAAGCTCCCGCCAGAAATCGCGGATCGTCATTTCGAGGTTCTGCGTCAGAAGTACAACATCATTGGTCTAGCCGACTACATGAACTCCAGGACAGAGGCCCACAAGCCTCTTCCGCCCAAGCCATTGATTGTGACCTTCGATGACGGCCACCGGGTCAACTACGCTCTGAAGCCAATTCTTGAAAAACACGGGATACGGGCGACTATTTTTCTCTGTAGCGGCCTGGCGGACACGAATCGACATTTCTGGTTCGAGACACAGATGGACGCGGGGTTGCGCCAGGCGCTAAAAGGAGTTTCCGACGAGGAACGGATCGAGACGCTTGCCGGACTGGGCTTCTCCGAGACCGCGGAACGGGCAACCCGTCAGGTATTGTCGGCGAGCGAGATCGAGGACATGAAGTCGGTCGTCGATTTCCAGTCTCATACGGTCTACCATCCTCTTCTGCCGCAGTGTTCAGCCTCGCGCGCTTTGGTTGAAATCTCGGAATCAAAAATCGAACTGGAAAACAAGTTCGGGCTTTCCATCTATGCCCTGGCTTACCCCAATGGAGACTATTCAGTTCGTGAGATCGCGGCGGCGAAGGCCAGCGGCTACAGTTGCGCGCTGACGTGCGATGTCGGGTTCAATTCTCGGACGACACCTCCGTTTCAGTTGAAACGCATCTGCATCAACGACGATGCCGGAATCACCGAGCTGCTTGTGAAAGCGAGCGGCCTTTGGGGGTTCTTGAAGAACCTTGCGGGACGCGGCAGGGCGCGTCAGAGTCCTGTAACCCGGGGCGCCGAGCCCGACTATCTCAGAGCGGATCATCGGAGTGTGTCTTGATAAAGATTAGGCAGAAGCGAATTCTCCGGTCAATATTCTCGTTGAAAGGGAATTTGAAGCCGGGGATCGCTGCACCAAGAAAGGTTTTCGACGGAGTTGAGATAGCGCCGTTCTGGAATGCGTGCCCTGCCGCGGTGTCGATTTCCGCTGATTTCGAACTGAACTGGGCCTTTCGGAGCCGGCCAGCGGACGAGAGAGATCGATTGGGCGTCACCGAACGTGACAACGTTCCTTATATTCTCGATTTGCTAACCGAGTTTGCCGTGCCCATTACCTGGGCGACAGTGGGCCATCTCTTTCTGTCATCTTGCAACGGCAAAGGCGAACGTCCTCACCAAAATATGCCACGCCCCCCTCTGAACACGCGATGGCAGGGCGATTGGTATAAGCACGATCCATGCACCGATTTGCGACGGGATCCGCTATGGTATGCGCCGGACTTGATCCAACAAGTCATCGCTTCGAAAGTTGCCCATGAAGTTGGTTCACACTCGTTCAGCCACATCGACTTCTCGTCGCAAACCTCTAACCGCGAACTGGTCAAGCGGGAAATGGAAGAGTGCTTGGCCGTGATGGCGCCTGTGGGCCTCAAATTGCGGTCTTTGGTGTATCCCTTCAACCGAATGGGGCACACGTATCACGACCTTCTGCATCAATTCGGCATCATTGCCGTCCGGCACAGAGACGAGGGGATCAGGCTTTCTTATCCCGAGCGCGGTGCTTCCGGAGTGTACAAGATTTACGAGAGCATGAACTTGCGATCTGCGGATCATTACCATTATCGGGACAAAGCGGAGCTGTTTATCGCCCGTGCGGTGGAGCAAGGGGCGTCTTACCATTTGTGGTTTCATCCATCGGATCCGCGCGCCCTTTTCCAGAAAGAATTCTGCGAGATCCTGCAGATCATCCAACAGCAGAGGGAAGCGGGCAATGTCTGGGTCGCAACCATGGGTGATTTGGCTTCGTACTGCGAGGCCAGAGAATGCATCAGCCTTCAGTCAAAAGCGGAGAAAGATCAAAGAACGCTCGAGATCCGCAGTTCGTTGGACACCGATAAATACGGAACTCCAGAGATCACATTGGTTGTGCCGGAGGGAAAGATGCCGAAGCGCATCCAGAGACACTTGGGTGGTGTTTGCGTGGAGCCGGTGCCTGATGCGGTGTGCAGGAGAAAGAATGGCACGCTGATCCTGAACGTACCAGCCGTAACCCAAACCATCACGCTCTCATTCAACTAACCCTTTCGAAGCAAATTAACCCAGGCGAGATGTTCACCAGCGCCTGGGCAGCTAGCACCACCTGGAAGCAAAAACTATGTGCGGTATTACAGGTTTCTGGATTCGGCCTCGGGATGCGCGGGAGGTGTTGTGTGGACAGATCTCCTTGATGAACGAGGCTCTGCTTCACCGGGGCCCCGACGATGGTGGCACTTGGGTGGATGAACAAGTCGGCGTCGGACTTGCCACTCGCCGTCTCGCGATCCTCGATTTGAGCGCCTGCGGACATCAACCGATGATCTCGAGCTGTGGCCGCTTTGTGATCGCCTACAACGGCGAAGTCTACAATTTCGAATCGATCCGTGACGCGCTGAAGCAGCAGGGCAAGACTTTCCGCGGCCATTCCGACACCGAAGTGATCGTGGAAGGGTGTGCCGCATGGGGACTGAATAAAACGCTGGACCGGCTGAACGGCATGTTCGGTTTTGCTTTATGGGATCGCAAAGATCGCACGCTGAGCCTGGTTCGCGATCGACTGGGGATCAAACCGCTCTACTACGGGCGGTTCGGCACGACCCTTCTGTTTGGCTCCGAGTTGAAGGCGCTGGTCACCCACCCGGCGTTCCAAAAGGAAATAGACAGAAACAGCCTCGCACTATTTCTTCGTCACGGCTATATACCATCGCCGTACACAATTTACAAAGGCGTTCGAAAACTGCCGCCGGGTCATAGCCTGACGCTGACAAGTTCAGATGACAATATCGACAGCGCCCCCTATTGGTCCGCGAAATCTTTTGTGGACGCCAAGACGGATATTGACGAGCTGTCGGACGATGAGACGATTACGCAACTCGAGACTCTGCTCCGAGATGCAGTCCACCTTCAAATGGTTTCCGATGTTCCGCTTGGAGCTTTTCTGTCGGGGGGCGTCGACTCCTCAACCGTCGTGGCACTCATGCAGGCTCAGAGTGCGCGGCCGATCCGGACATTCTCGATCGGATTTTCCGAAAAAGGTTACAACGAGGCTGACTACGCGAGCGCAGTTGCGCGACATCTCGGAACCGATCACACCGAACTATACGTGTCTCCCCAGCAGATAGCAGAATCAGTTGAGGCTCTGCCCGGCATGTACGACGAACCGTTCGCGGATGCGTCGCAGATTCCAACCTACCTGCTTTCGGGACTTACTCGAAAGCACGTGACCGTGTCATTGTCCGGGGATGGTGGAGACGAACTCTTCGCTGGATACGACCACTATCAGCAGCTCGATCGCCGGTGGAAAATGCTCTGCAGAGTCCCACTGCGAGTGCGCGGGTTTGGAGCGACGGCGGTAAATTCGCTTTTGGCGTCTCCAAGCGCCCTCCGCGGCGGGGGACAAAACAGGATGTTGAACAAGCTCCGCAACGTGCCGGGAATCCTGGAATCTCGGTCGCCAGAGCTGTTGTCGCACCACTGTCTTTCCCATTGGAAGTCTCCGTCAACTCTTGTGGCGGAGAGCTGGGAACCTGCCACGGTGTTCACCGACGAGGAACAACGACCAAAGACGTCCGACTCCCTTCGTCGCATGATGTATCTGGACTTGGTCACTTATCTTCCCGATGACGTTCTTACGAAATTGGACCGCGCCAGCATGGCGGTCAGCCTCGAAGCCCGGGTGCCCCTTCTGGACCATCGCGTGGTGGAGTTTGCGATGCAGCTCCCAAACCACTTTAAGATCCGCAATCAGCAGGGCAAATGGCTGCTTCGTCAGGTGTTACAACGGTACGTGCCGAAGCAGCTTTTCGATCGTCCGAAAGCTGGATTCTCCGCCCCCATTGGTACCTGGCTGCGCGGGACTTTGCGGCCCTGGGCGGAAGAGCTACTTGGCGAACCACTGAAGGCCAAAGGCGATTTGTTCGACTCTGATGTCATCCGGCGGAAATGGGCCGAGCATATTAGCGGCGACCGCGATTGGGGAAATCAACTGTGGAACGTCCTGATGTTTCAAGCTTGGCACCGCCGTTGGCTCTAGGAACATTCACGTATGTTTTTCTTGTCGAACCTGCCCGGTAAACTAACTTAGCGATCATGAGGGTCCTTTACTATACGGATAGTCTTCGTCTGGGCGGCAAAGAGCGTCAGCTCGTTGAGTTGCTGAAGGGCTTGAAGCAGCGAGATGCCATGGAAGTCCTGCTGGTCTGCATGGACCGCGGGGAATTCTATGAACCGGATGTAAACGCGTTGTCGATTCCGCTGAAGTATTTGTTCCGTAAAACGAGATGGGACCCGCTGGTCGTGCACGGCTTCTACCGTCTGGTCAGGGAGTTCAAGCCGGACATCATTCACACCAACAGCATGATGAGCTCGGCCTACGCGCTGCCGGTTGCGAAGTTGTTCGGTGTTCCTCTCATAAACGGCTCGATTCGAAATGCCTTCCAGTATTCCACTCTGCGCTGGAAGGTTGAGCGAACGCTGCTTGCATGGTCGGATTTTCGGATCGCGAACTCGATGGCTGGTCTGCGCAGCAGAGGTTTTTCGCTGGATTCCGCAAAGGACTTTGTCATCCACAATGGTTTCGACCTGTCGCGCGCCCACGGCTTGGAGAGTCAACCCGATGCTGACCACAGCAGGAATGAAAACGGTCATCATCAGGTTGGAATGATCGCAGAATTCCGGCCGGACAAGGACTTCAGAACGTTTCTTTTGGCAGCGCTCCGTTTAGTGAGCAGCAGGCCGAACGTGACGTTTGTGACGGTTGGAGACGGCGAAACGCTCACCTCCATGAAAGAGCTCGTGCGGGATGCGGGCGACCGGATTCAGTTTCTGGGGCGGCGAAAGGATGTCGAGAAAATCGTGAACTCCCTCTCCATCGGCGTTCTGGCCACATTCACGGAAGGCATCTCAAACTCCATCATGGAATATATGGTGATGGCGAAACCGGTTGTCGCCACTGCCTGCAGTGGGTCGAGCGAACTTGTTCTCGATGGTGAAACGGGGTTTCTCGTGCCCCCAGGCGATCCAGCGGCGCTCGCGGACAGGATTACGTACTTGCTGGACCATCCCGACGAGGCTCGGAGAATGGGTCAGGCCGGCAAGAAACACATCGAGGAACACTTCTCTCTGAAGACCATGGTCGACAAGACGGTGGAGATCTACGAGCAGGCAATCCAGTCTTCCAAAAGCGGGCGTGTCAGGAAGAGAGTCTCAGGTATTGTTGAAAATGCGTAACGCGCAAATCGCCTACACCGTCGACTCGAGCAACGCAGATGAGAGCGCGGCAGTGATGGCTGAAACCCTCGAAGCACGGGCACGATCCGCCAATAGTCCGGCCCCGGGACGCCTGAAAGTGCTTTTCGTCACAAATATGTACCCGGACGACGCAAATCCGGGATCGGGCGCGTTTGTGAGCCAGCAGGCGGAACATCTGCGCAAGGCGGGCCATCAGATCGATGTCCTTCATATTGAGACCGGTAGGTCGCGGCTGAAATACCTCACAGCGCTGAGCGACGTGTTTGCTCGAACCCGGGCAGCCTCGTATGACGTCGTTCACGCGCACTACGGGCTGTCAGGTTTTCCGGCGCTTTTTCGCTACAAGACGCCGCTGGTGATCACGCTCCACGGTAGCGACGCCCTGGTCGGCCGCATTCAGCCGTTGATCAGCAAGACGGTTTGCTCTCTTGCGGATGCGGTGATCGTTGTATCGAAGGGAATATCTGCTCGAATCGCGGGAGAAATTATTCCTTGCGGGATCGATCTCGAAGTCTTCAGACCCCGTGATCGTGCGGCCGCTCGAGTTCGCCTTGGACTTCCGGCGCGGGGGAAATTGGTGCTCTTTCCGTTTGATCCACTTCGAAAGATCAAGCGGTACGAACTGGCTCGAGCGGCGGTTGACACGCTACACGATCCGGACACTCAGATCCTGACAGTGTGCGGAAAGCGGAACGAAGACATGCCTTGGTATTACAGCGCGGCCGACGCCATGGTTTTGTGTTCCCAATCGGAAGGTTCGCCTACCTCAGTCAAGGAAGCTCTGGCGTGCAACCTCCCGGTAGTCTCGACGGACGTTGGCGATGTCCGTGAGATTGTGGACGGCATTGAGGGGTGCGAAATTTGCGATGCCAGCGCAGAGCATCTCGGGCAGGGTCTCAAGCGTGCACTCGGCAGGCGAATCGACAGGCCATTCGAAGGCCACTTGTCGATGCGGCGATACGATCAAAGCCGGATTGTCGCCGCGATCGTGAAAGTGTATGAGCGGGTTATTCATGATCGTGTCGGCGGCGGTCGGCAGCAAGCGCAGTCGCATTTTCCCGAAAGCGGGTACACTGCGCAACCATAGGGCTGGACCAGCGACATTCAGTTCATAGAACGAAAGGAACGCGTCTTGAAAATCAGCATCTTCGGTTTGGGTTATGTCGGCACGGTTTCGGCCGGATGCTTGGCCAGCGAGGGGCACCACGTCATCGGTGTCGATCCCTTGCAAGCCAAGGTCGACCTAATCAACAAAGGGCGGTCGCCCATCATCGAAGCCGATATCAATGAAATTATCGCTTCGGCCTCTGCCGCCGGCCGCCTGCGTGCGACCGACGATTCCAGTCAGGCCATCCGTGAGACCGAGCTGTCATTCGTGTGCGTTGGCACACCCAGCCAGCCCAACGGCAACCTCGATCTGCGCTACATCCGGCGGATTTGCGAACAGATCGGCGAGGCGCTTAAGAGCAAAAGCGCTCGTCACACTGTCGTCATCCGCAGCACCATTTTGCCCGGAACCATGAACAACATTGTGATTCCCACGCTGGAGGAATTCTCAGGCAAGCGGGCCGGTATTGACTTCGGTGTTTGCAGCAACCCCGAATTCCTGCGGGAGGGTTCGGCTGTGAAAGACTTCCGCTCTCCGCCGAAGACGGTGATCGGTGAGCTGGATGAAGCGAGTGGCGGCATGCTGGCACAACTCTACGAAAAACTTGATGCACCTCTGATCAGGACGGATCTCGAGACGGCCGAGATGATCAAGTACGTCGACAACAGTTGGCACGCGCTTAAGATCGGGTTCGCTAACGAAATCGGCAATATCTGCAAGTCCCTGGGCCTCGACGCGCACCAGGTGATGAACATCTTCTGTCAGGACAGGAAGCTCAATATTTCTCCGGCCTACCTGTTGCCCGGTTTCGCGTTCGGCGGCTCGTGCTTGCCAAAAGACCTTCGGGCGCTGTCCTATCAGGCCAAAACGCACGACTTGCATCTGCCCATTCTCAGTTCCATTCTGCCGAGCAACGAAGTGCAGATCAATCGGGGCCTGCAAATGATTACCGGAAAGGGCCATACCCGAGTGGGTATCCTCGGCTTCAGCTTCAAAGCGGGAACAGACGATCTGCGAGAGAGCCCCCTGATCGAGATCATCGAACGCCTGCTCGGGAAGGGATATGACTTGCGCATCTACGACAGGAACGTGAATATTGCCAGCTTGGTCGGCGCGAACCGGGACTTCATCCTCAATCATATTCCACACATATCCAAACTCATGGTCGGCAACATTGACGCAGTGCTGAATCATGCTCAGACCATCGTGATTGGCAACAAGGATCCTGACTTCATGGGTGTGGCGGAGCGGCTGCGCGAAGGTCAACTACTGGTCGATTTTGTGCGAATCAACGACGGGCAGAGCATTAATGGCAGGTGCGACGGCATCTGTTGGTGATCGAGCCGCTCGACTGAATTCTTGCAATGATTTTCAGAGACGCCACTATCCTCCGTCGGCCTTAAGCGTGCCCAGGCAGTGAACAGAACCCCCACACTCCACTCGAGGCAGGCGAAGATGCTCTGTGCTCTCGCCAAACTCTGGAAGCTGCTGTAAGTCGAAGAGAATCCAAATGAAGAAAAAAATCCTCATCATCGTAGAGAACCAGCCTGTCCCTTTCGACACCCGTGTCATGAAGGAGGCCGTTACCCTTCATCAGGCCGGATATGAGGTCACCGCGCTGTGTCCGATGGGCAAGGGAGCTGCGCGGGTGCACGAGATAGTTGAGGGAATCCGCATCTACCGTCACCCCATGCCGGAGGAAGGGAATAGCGCCATTGGCTACCTGTGGGAATATAGCTGGGCCCTGTTTTGGCAGTTTTGGTATGTCTGGTGGATCTACCTGCGACACGGATTTCATGTCATTCAGGGCTGCAACCCTCCTGACGATATTTTCCTCGTAGCCCTGCCATTCAAGCTGTTTGGGGTCAAGTACATCTTCGATCATCACGATGCGATTCCGGAGCTGTACGTCTCGAAGTATGGCACGCAGGGATTCCTCTACAAAGTACAGGTCCTGCTGGAGAAGATGACATACCACTTCAGTGACGTCGTGATGGCGACCAACGCGAGTTACAGACATCTCGCAGTAAGCAGAGGCCGGCTCGCACCCGAGGATGTGTTTATCGTTCGTAATGGACCAGACCTGGAAGCGTTCAAGGCTGTTCCTCCGAACCCGGCGTTGAAGTACGGCAAAGCTTACCTGGTCGGCTATGTTGGAACCATGAGCGATCAGGAGGGTCTGGATATCCTCCTGGACGTAGCGCTGCACCTGAAGAAGTTGGGGCGTCTGGACGTTCACTTTACTTGTGTGGGAGGAGGGCCTGCGCTAAACAGTCTCCGCGACATGGTACGGGATAAGGGCCTCGGAGATAGTGTGGATTTCACCGGAAGGGTTCCGGACAAGCTATTGTTGGAGATTCTCTCCACCGCGGATATTTGCGTCAATCCTGACAGGCCATGCGAGATGAACGATATCTCTACCATGATCAAGATCATGGAATATATGGCTCTGGGCAAGCCCATTGTTCAATTCGACCTGCGCGAAGGGAAATTCAGCGCCCAGGGCGCTGCCGTGTATGCCGATCCACAAAACCAGGTGGCCGATTTCGCCGCCAAGATTCTCTGGTTGTGTGACCGGCCGGATGAAAGAAGAAGGATGGGCCAGCTAGGACGCGAGCGGGTAGAAAAGGAGCTTGCCTGGGAGTATTCGGTCCAGAATTTGCTTGCAGCCTATGAGAGAGCTTTCAGCAAGAGGGGGGCAGAAAGCGACAAAGCATCGCCGGACCAGCGGGATGAAACCCAAATCAACGATTGTCTGGTCCAATATTATCGGTGTCCTGAAAGCTACGCGCAGCTGAACCGGAAAGAGCCGCTTTCGGAGCGCAGTGGCTATTTCGAATTCGGGCCCGGCACCATCTGCTACGGAAAGTGCGCTGGCCAAGCTCCGTCTCATTCTTCGACGGAGATGCTTCCTGACTTGCTCGCGGATACCGAAATTGACGGCGGTGCCGTGTACCTGCCATTCGATTTGAAGCAAGTCGTTGATAATTTGCGTTATGAATTGTACTGCCCGGAACCTGACAGCTCGGCAGCGGCCAGGATCATGGCCGAATGCTACTATTTCGTCCGGCCGCTTCTTCCCGTGCCTATCCGAAAGCATATTCAACGATGGCGTCTCAGGAATTGGGACCGCCTGCCCTTTCCGCGCTGGCCCGTGGATAGGACCGTAGATCAGCTATTCGAGCAGACAATGCTCCTGTCCCTGCAAGCGCAGTCGATCGATCAAATTCCCTTCATTTGGTTCTGGCCGGAAGGCGCCACCAGTTGCGCGATCATGACCCATGATGTGGAGACCACGTCGGGCGTGCGCTCATGCTCGTATCTTATGGACATGGAGGACTCGTTCGCCATCAAAGGGTCATTTCAGATAATTCCTGAACAGCGCTACGAAGTGACCGACGACTTCTTGAATTCCATTCGGCAACGCGGCTTTGAAGTCGTGGTGCACGATCTGAATCACGATGGGCAACTGTTCAAAGACAAAGACCAGTTCCTGCAGCGTGCCGTGAAAATCAATTCTTATAAGGAACGATTCGGCGCCTCCGGATTCCGAGCCGCTGTCCTGTACAGAAGGCAGTTATGGTTCGACGCTTTAGATTTCTCTTATGATATGTCGGTGCCCAATGTGGGGCATTTGGACCCGCAACATGGAGGGTGTTGCACGGTCATGCCGTATTTTGTGGGCAAGATTCTGGAGTTGCCGGTGACGACCACCCAGGACTATACGCTGTTCAACATTCTCAATGATTATTCGATCGACCTGTGGAAGAAGCAGATCGATCTGATCATGGAAAAGCACGGCTTGATCAGTTTCATCGTGCATCCCGATTACGTGAATGGCCCCCGCGAACGAGCTGTGTACGAAACTCTGCTTGGCCACTTAGCCGATTTGCGAAGACAGAAAGATGTTTGGATTGCGTCTCCCGGTGAGGTTGCCCAATGGTGGAGGCAAAGAGCGGAAATGAAACTCGTCAAGGACACCCAAGGTTGGCATATTGAGGGTGCGGGCAGCGAGCGAGCCCGGATCGCGTACGCGAGTCAAAACGACGGGCGCATATCCTATACCTACGCTTCCACGGCGGTGGAACTCAGCCGTAGTTCGAGCTGAACAGGGTTGTCCGACTGACAAACAATTGGCATACGAACTGACCCATACGAACTGACAATGAGCGGAGAACCGTAACCCGAATGACTTCCAGCACTCAAGCGGCTGCCCCAGCCATCCCCGCGTCGAGGCTTGCGATTTCAGTGAATTCGGATTTCTGTGCAGCGAGCGTCTATGAGATCAACCCCATATGTGATTCGCGGTGGGAAGCGCTCGTCAATAGTCATCCTCGCGCTTCGGTGTTCCACAGTACAAACTGGCTGAGAGCGTTACAGACGACCTATGGGTACGATCCCCTAGTAGTGACGACTTGTCCTCCGGGCACCGCGCTTACGAATGGCATTGTTTTTTGTCGGATTGAAAGCTGGTTGACCGGCCGGCGATTGGTATCGTTGCCTTTCGCCGATCATTGTGAGCCGCTGACAGGCAATTCAGCCGAACTCGACCATCTGCTGCTGCGCATGAAGCGGTATGTGGATTCCGGCAAATGGAAGTACATCGAGGTCCGAGGAAGCGCCGGTCCGCCGGGAAGTCAAGCCGGACTCAGCGAGAGCGCTGCGTACAGTTTTCATCGCCTGGATCTGCGCAAGAATATGCCTGACTTGTTTCACAGCTTTCACAAGGGTTGTGTTCAAAGAAAGATCCGGCGGGCAGAACGGGAAAAATTGCATTACGAGGAAGGAAACTCGGAGATTCTGCTTCAGAAGTTTTATCAGCTGCTAATCATTACCCGGCGGCGGCAGCGTTTGCCGGTGCAACCGCTTTCCTGGTTTCGTGGTCTCATCGCCACGTTCGGTAAAGACCTAAAGATTCGGGTTGCAAGCAAGGATGACCTCCCGGTTGCCAGCATCCTTACGCTGGTCCACAAGAAGTCCATGGTTTACAAGTATGGTTCGAGCGATGCGCGCTTCCACCGGCTTGGAGGAGTAGCTTTTTTGTTCTGGAATGCCATACAGGAAGCCAAAGAGAAGGGATACGAGGAATTTGAATTGGGACGTTCGGATAGTGACAATCTTGGACTCATATCATTCAAGGAACGCTGGGGGACGGTTCGTGCGCATCTCAGTTATTGGTCTTACCCACAGCGGCGCGCGTTCAGTTTAAGTGGGCGGCGGATGACTATCCTTCGCCGACTAGTTCCACTTGCGCCAACGTTCGCACTGAGAATGGCTGGAAGACTGTTCTACGGACACGCCGGTTAGGACACTCCAGATGAGATCCGCTTTTTTGGCAGTTCTGCTCGCCAATATCTAGCGACATCGCCGGGTTTAGCGAGCAAGGGGGGGACGACAATGAGTGAACCTTTGGGGGGGGAACCCAATCGGCCTTATCGGCTATTGGGCAAACGGTTTTTGCTGTTCGCTTTTCCATGGTTACGGACTGCTACTGGAAATGAAAAGCAGGCAGCTTGCTGGCGGGCGGGCCTCTCGGGACTTCTGACCTTGGCGCTGGCAGGCTCTTTGTTCTTGATGACCGAGCTTCCCGCACAAGCTTACACGGACCCGGGATCGGGACTCCTCACGCTCCAGATGTTGGGAGCGTGGCTGGCGGGTGGAATATTCTACGTCCGCTACAAGTTAAACAGAATCCTGCGTCGCAAGCCTGACAAAGTGGCAGATCGGGAGTTGCTGCCAACGGATGCCGACGGGCGACGCTCTCGCCAAGAGCCGGCTGGGTAGGGACGATACGCAACCAGCCATGAGTTCCCAGCTGATGCCCACGCAAAGTTCCTTTCGCGACCCGGCGGGATGTTTTGTCTTAGAGGAACAGCGGGGATTGCGGACAGTAAAGAGCGAGTTCGTCCGCGATACGCTTGCCTTTCTCGGATCAGACGTTGCCAAGAAATGGACTGCGCAAGGGCGGTTGATCGCCTCCGAAATTCTGGAAGAGCCGGAGCCGGGTTTCTCTCTGCGATTGGCGCACCCACGAATCTTTTTCCCCTCTTATGCCTGGGAGTGGACCGCAGGTCAACTGGAGGCTGCGGCAGATCTGACGCTCGATTTGTGCGAGGACTTGATCGGCGCCGGATGGATTTTGAAGGATGCCACACCGTCAAATATTCTGTTTGACGGACCGCGTCCTGTGTTTGTAGACGTGCTCTCGGTAGAACGGCGCGATCCCGAAAATCCGCTCTGGAATGCGTACGGCCAGTTTGTCAGGACATTTCTTCTGCCCCTCGCAGCATTGAGGAGCCTTGGCTGGCCGCTATCGTCGACTCTCAGTCGGCGCGACGGCTATGAGCCTGAAGAATTGTATCCGGTGCTTGGCCCCGTTCAACGGATGCGCAGGCCGTGGCGCTCCTTGGTTACCCTGCCGGTGTTGCTGAGCCGCCGAACCACCACTGGCCAGGCTCGCCGCATGCACCGGCCGGCACCGGTGGCTCTCAAGGTTCTGGGGCACACGTTGCGTTCGCTACGCCGTTCTCTTCGTGGCTTGAGTCGCACAGCGGGCGAATCACGCTGGAGCAGGTATCGCGAGAACGTTACCCACTATGCGGCCGAGGACTGGAAACGCAAGACTGATTTTGTAGGAGAGGCTTTGTCCCTGGCGCAGCCCCGGCATGTATTGGATATCGGAGCCAACACGGGCTTCTTCTCCCGGCTCGCGGCCGCCTCCGGAGCTCGAGTGGTGGCTTGGGATTCGGATATGCTGGCCACCGAGCGAGCTTGGCGGGATGTCTGCGAAGCGCCGGCTGATGTGCTGCCGCTGGTTGCCGATTTTGCCCGGCCGACTCCGGCCGCAGGATGGAATAACACCGAAACCCTCTCACTGCTTGACCGATCCCGTGGACGTTTCGACCTGGTGATGATGCTGGCTGTCCTTCACCATCTGCTTATTCGCGACCAGATTCCGATGGAGCACATCGCCCGGCTGACCCGCGAAATGGCGAATGGCTGGTTACTAGTCGAATGGGTTGGTCCGAAAGACGGAAAATTCCAGGAACTGAGCAACGGGCGCGATTGGCTTTATGGCAGCTTGAATGAAGAGCAGTTCACCGCCTGCTTCGGCAGCTACTTCGTGCCGGTCCGGCGCACCGTACTTAACAATGAGCGGGTTCTGTGCTTGATGAAAGTGAAATGAAAGTGGGTGCAGATGCGACGCCAAAGCATTCGGTTTCGAGTGTGGCAGGTCAACCAGCCGCGTTCTTTCCGTCTCTTCTCACGAACGGCAACGGCTGGAAACTCAGGGATTTCGTCATAGTCCTTTCCCTGGTGAATCTCTGCTACGTGCGGGCCTGGTCGGAACTGCTCACGTTTGAGCCGGCGGACTGCTTTTATCTTAAACGCCCCTTCGAAGCGAGTGATTACATCGCTGCTATCCTTGGGGTGCTTTTGATTGCTTCTGTATTGTGGGCCCTGGTGACATTTGCGCAACGGTATGTACGCGGGAGGCTATTCCGCCTATGCCAGTTTGCTTTCCTCGCCGCAGCTGTGCTGGGGCCGGGCTTGGCCGTAGAAACGGTGGTGAGGCATGCCTCCGTAGCCGGGCGGATCTTCGGGGCGCACCACCAGACGTTTACTGGGTGGGCAAGCTTCTTCAATTTTGCCGAGAGTTTGCTACAGCGCAAAATATCACGCCTGATTGCGGCGGTCGCAGGATGCGTTGTTTTCGGCGTGGTTGTTCGTTTTCTTTCACGTGCGGTCCAGATTACCGCCGTGCTGCTTTTATGCAGTTCGCCGTTTGTCGTGGTGACATTTTCTGAAGCAGCTTATGCGGCCGCAACTCACAATTTCGCACCCATACCGGATCAGCCACTGGCGCCCTACCTTCCTGCTCGGACCGATATCCATGTGGTTTGGGTTGTGTTTGATGAATGGGACTACCGCTTGACGTTTGTGGATCGCGATCCATCGCTCCGACTGGACGCCATCGACCGGCTTCGGAATGAGGCCATGTTTGCTGAAGACGCACGGCCGCCCGGACACAACACTCCGGAATCGATGCCATCGTATGTCAACGGCCGTCGAATGCAGACATCACTTCCGGAAAACGCCGAGGAATTGCGTATCACATACGCCGACACCGGAGAAACGGCGATTTGGGGGACGCAACCGAATCTCTTTTCGAGAGTGCGGGCGGCGGGGTCCAATGCAGGAGTTCTGGGATGGTATTTGCCATATTGCCGTGTCTTTGGCTCCAGTCTCGCGCAATGCTCCTGGGTGCCCAGAGCCATTCCGGCGAATACGACCGGAAGCACCCTTCTTCAAAAGCTGGTGGGGCAGCCCAGGAGTACCCTGGAAAGTACGATCTTTTCCCCGTTTGGCCAGTCACTCAGCAGCCGGCAGCACGCAAAAGACTATATTCTGATGGACGAAGAGGCGCAGCGCCTGGTGACCGATAAGCGATTGGGTCTGGCATTCGCTCACCTGCCAGGGCCGCACGCACCGTTCGTTTACAACAAGGAGACCGGTGCCCTCACGCGGAAGAACAATTTGGTGCATGGCTATATTGACGAATTGGCGCTCACGAACCGAACCATTGCCAATCTGCGGAAGGCGCTCGAAGACAGCGGAGAATGGGATAACACCGTACTGCTCCTTACCTCGGATCACCCGTTCCGGAATTCCGAGTCTCTCGACGGCAAGTCTGATCCGCGAATACCTTTTCTGTTAAAAATGAAGGGTCAGCGCAGTGGCATGTCCATCTCGACTCCCTTTAACACAGTCGTCGTTGGCGATTTCGTGTTAGCCGTCTTAAGCGGACAGGTTTCCACTCCCGAACAGGCCAATGGCTGGCTTCGCCAGCATGCAGTGAGCACTCAATGAAGGCAGGGGTTGTGAACGGCAAATCATCGGATTGTCATGTAGCGGTTGTTGGGGCCGGTCCGTACGGACTTGCCTCGGCGGCATATTTGCGGGCAGCGGGCGTTGAAACCAGGGTTTTTGGCCAAGCGATGACATTCTGGCAGAACCAGATGCCAGCAGGGATGTGTTTACGGTCGAATTGGGGAGCCTCGCACATTGCGGATCCCAGGCAAGAGTTGACGTTGGACGCGTATTGCCGGCACAACGGCAATCACATCTCGAAGCCGATTCCGCTCGATCGCTTTGTTGATTACGGGCGATGGTATCAAAGCCAGGCGGTGCGAGATCTTGACCAGCGCAATGTGCTTCGCATCGAGCTCAACCCGCGCGGCTTTAAGGTGGTGCTGGCGGACGGCGAAGAATTTATATCCAGGCGCGTGGTGGTGGCCACGGGAATCGGCCCCTTCGCCAGTCGGCCGCCGCAGTTCGCCGGAGTGCCGCCGGAGTTGGCTTCACATACCAGTGAGCACAACGATCTCCGGAAATTCAAAGGTCGACGCGTAGTCGTTATCGGGGCAGGGCAGAGCGCGCTTGAATCAGCCGCGTTGTTTCACGAGGCCGGCATCGAGACCGAGGTGATTGCACGATGCCAGACGCTGAACTGGGTAGGCTTGCATCCGAAGCTGCATCATCTGGGCATGATTTCGAAACTGCTCTATTCGACGCGGGATGTCGGTCCAGCCGGAATTAGTCGCCTGGTGGCAATGCCGCATCTGTTTAAGAAGTTTCCGCGAAGCTTCCAGGAGCGGACCGCGTACCGGGCGATCCGGCCCGCCGGAGCAGGTTGGCTAAAACCCCGGCTGACAGAAGTTCCCATCACACTCGGTCGCAAGGTCGTGGCAGCGACCACTGCCGGCAGCCAGCTTCGTCTGAAACTTGACGATGGAACGGAGCGGCTAGTCGATCACGCATTGCTGGCGACCGGGTTTCGCGTGGACGTCTCCAAGTACCCATTTCTCTCACAATCCTTAGTGAAAGAACTGCAAGTGGTAAACGGCTACCCCGTACTAAAGCGCGGCCTGGAGTGTTCGATTCCGGGTTTGCATTTCGCAGGCAAGCCGGCGGCGTGGAGTTTCGGGCCGCTGCTCGGTTTTGTGTCGGGAACTGAGTTTGCCGCGAATGAGCTGGTTCACTTCATCACTCGTGGGAACGGTAACCGCTGAGACAATGGGCAATCCTTTGGTGAAACCCGTTCTGACGCCAGACCCTGTGTACTCGACAAAAGGCACTGCCGGAGCCGTCGTAGTTGGCGGCGACTATCAAGGCTTGGGAATCGCTCGCAGCCTGGGTAGACAGGGCGTATCCGTGTGCATCGTCGACGACGAGCTCTCGATCTCGCGGTATTCGCGTTACTCGACCAAGTTCGTGAAAGTAGCGAATCTGCGCGATGAGCGGTTCACGGTGGACAGCTTGCTCGAGATCGGAAAACGGCTAAACCTTGAGGGGTGGGTTCTTTACCCGACGCGCGAGGAATTGGTTGCCGCTTTTTCGCGGAATCGTAGAGAACTCAGCGAGCTATTTCGAGTGCCGACACCGGAGTGGGACAGCATTCAGTGGGCGTGGGACAAACGAAATACCTATCGGCTGGCGAACGAGCTCGGCATTCCCGTGCCGGTGACGCACTGTCCCCAGAGTATTGACGGGCTATCTGAGCTCGAGAACCTTGCACCGCCATTTGCTATTAAGCCTGCGATTAAGGAGCACTTTTTGTACGCCACCAAAGCAAAAGCATGGTGTGCGAATAGCCATTCGGAATTGAAGCGTCTGTTCAAGAAAGCATCTGAATTAGTCGACCCGGGCGAAATTATGGTGCAGGAAGTAATTCCTGGCGGAGGCACGCAGCAGTTTGCCTATTGTGCGTTTTTCCGCGATGGCGAGGCTGTGGGGAAGATGGTTGCACAGCGAAGGCGCCAGCACCCACTTCAGTTTGGACGGGCGAGCACCTACGTTGAAACGGTTGATGTTCCGCTACTGGAGGAGCTATCCGAGCGTTTCTTGCGCCGGATCGACTACTACGGCCTGGCTGAACTGGAATACAAGCTTGACCCGCGGGATGGTCTATACAAACTTCTCGATGTGAATGCCCGCACTTGGGGGTATCACAGTTTGGGCGAGAGCGCGGGCGTGGATTTCAGTCACATGCTGTACGCAGACCAACTTGGAATGCCAGTCACGCCGTGCAAGGGCAAACCAGGCGTGGGATGGACGCGGACCACTACCGATGTGCCGGCGGCCCTTTGTGCTCTGGCAGCAGGCGATATCGACTTTCGAAGCTACCTGCGTTCCTTGCGGAATTGCAGCGCGGATGCGGTGTTTAGTTTGAAAGATCCTCTGCCTGGCCTTGCCGAGATACTTCTGATTCCATACCTCGCAATCAAGCGAGGTTTCTGACGTCGCTTCCACAGGAAGATCGAGTTCTTCTGCTGCAAGACACAGACGCCAGCCGACCTTGCCGTACGCACGTAGATGTTCAAAGACACGAGAGACCACTCAAACAGAAAGATAAAGAGGTTACACAATGACTGCTCTCCCCCTCCGGCGGAACACTGCCCCAACTCCTGGTCGACTGGTTAGCATCGAATCGGAAAGTGCGATCTATCGAGACGGCAGCTACTTGGAACTCAACCCTTCCTGGCACGCGGAGGAATCTCCGTTCAAAGTCAGGCAAATCATAAAAATGTTGAAGCGACAGAAGCTGGCTCCTGCGACTATCTGTGATGTTGGTTGCGGCGCTGGGATAGTGCTCTCCGAGCTGCAGCCTCATCTGCCGCCGGGTTGCGAATGCTGGGGGTACGATGTTTCTCCAGATGCGATCGCAATGTGCGCCGGTCGTGCCAACAAGAACCTGCACTTTCACAATCACGACATCCGGCGCGACGAAAGCAGTACGTTTTTTGACCTGTTGCTGATGCTCGACGTATTTGAGCACGTGGAAGACTACATGGGTTTGATCAGGTCGATCAAGTCGAAGGGCAAGCAGAAGTTGTTTCACATCCCGCTCGATCTTTCGGTGCAAGCGGTGGCCCGCAAGAACGGATTGCTACGTCGCCGCGACGATCATGCGCATCTGCACTATTTCACGATTGAAACTGCTCTGCGCACACTGACAGACGTCGGCTATCGGCTGGTGGATTACTTCTACACTCCGCGCTGCATCGAGCTTGGCGACCGGCCGGTCCAAAAAATCGCAAGATTCCCGAGAAAGGTTTGCTTCGCACTGGCTCCCGATGTGACCGTTCGCATGCTTGGCGGCTACAGCCTGATGGTGCTGGCAGAGTAGAACGTGTTTACTTAGCGCACTGGAGATCTCCAGTTCGCCACGACAAACTTCGCGCCAGCAGCGTCTGCCAAGGCGAACGGTTTGTTTGGCGACCGGAGTTGAAACCTCAGTTTTCGCTGGATTTGAATTGCTAATCACCAAAATCTTCATCGGCTTCGTGGTTGGATCCCTCATCGGTATGACGGGGGTGGGCGGCGGTGTGCTCTTGCTGCCGGTCTTGATTTTTGTTCTGAAAGTACCGCCGATCGTAGCGGTCGGATCGGATGCCCTCTTCAACTTCGTTACGAAAATCGGTTCGAGCTGGATTCACCTCAGCAAGGGGACGGTTCGCCGCAAAATCGTTCTGGCCCTTGCCACGGGCAGCATCCCGGGGTCGATCCTGGGTGTAGGTTTGCTGGCCCGTCTGCGAAACGTCTATGGGACGGGCGTCAATACGTTCATCACCACGGCAGTCGGCATTCTACTGATCTGCATTCCGATTCTGCTCCTGTTCCAGAGCCAAATCGAGGAGCATGTTGCGCATCGTTCTCCGACCCTGCAGTCATTCGTCGGGATGTCCGCGATTGGGCTGTTGGCGGGCTTTCTGGTCGGCATGACTTCAGTTGGCTCAGGCAGCATTATCATGATGCTCTTGCTTTTGTTCTACAGTTTCTCCCCCAAGGTGATGGTGGGCACGGACATTGTCCACGCCGTGATACTGACCGGTGTGACCAGCCTGTTACATTTCCGGCTCGGCAACATCGATCCCTATTTGGTGGGCTCCCTGTTGATCGGTTCCATTCCCGGTGGGCTGCTGGGTTCCCACCTGAGTACCCGGCTGCCTGTACCCTGGTTGAGGCGTCTCCTGTACACAGTGCTGCTGGCGACCGGCGCCCGCATGCTGTGGGCCTGAGCAGCTCCATAAAATGACTGACTCGACCTCCACCGGAACCAAAAGACGTGCGGGGAATGCTGAAAGCTGCGGCACAATCTAATCGCGCCCCCGTCGAATTGCTCTCCCTGCTACCTGAGCCCAAAGGTAATTTTGGAAATCATCCGTGGACGGGCGTGTGTCTGCTTGAGAAGCGCTAGTCACGCGTTGGCATGAAGAAGAAAATACCGCAACTGGATGCTGTTCGCGGCATTGCCGTGCTGCTGGTTTTGCTGCACAACACCGACAGGTATCCTGCGCTCCATTTGCATTTAGTTTCGGACAACGGATGGATGGGAGTAGATCTTTTCTTTGTGCTGTCCGGACTTTTGATCACGGGGATTCTGCTCGACACTAAACCATCCGACGGATATTTCCGAAACTTCTATGCCCGGCGTTGTCTTCGGATCTGGCCGCTATATTATGCGGTGCTGCTTTTCATGTTCGTGATGGTTCCGATTCTTCGTCCATCCGAAGCCAACAACGTTTTCGCGGTGCGGTCTTCGCCGTGGTGGGCCTATCCAGTTTTTCTTCAGAATTTTCTGGTCCCGATTCCGACCATGGCTACTGGAGCGCTTGGGGTCACCTGGTCGCTTGCCGTTGAGGAACAGTTCTATCTGGTGTGGCCTGTGGTGGTGCGGTTCTGTAGTGAAGAGCAGCTTCGCAAGATTGCGATCGCGGTCATTTGTATTTCTCCGTTACTGCGTTTTTATCTGGCACAGCACCAAATCCATATTTACTCGAACACGTTCTGCCGTTTGGATGGGCTGATGGCCGGAGCACTTCTGGCGCTGGTGATCCGTTCGGTGAGATTTTCTCCGGCTAAGTGGTTGACCCCGGCGTGGATCACATTTCTTTTTTCGGTGCCGCTCGCCCTGGTGATCGAAATGGCATTTCACGCTAGGTGGATCGTTTTCTCTTTCACCGCGCTGGCCTCGGTCTCTTTCATCTACCTCGCCTTGTTCTCGACCCAAGGATGGTTGCAGGCGCTGCTGACAAACCGATTTTTGGTGTACACCGGAACAATCAGCTACGGAATCTATTTGCTGCAAAAGATCCCGCTTGATCTTGCGAAAACCTTCGGACTGGACAAGCACCAGTTTCTCGCGCTGCCGATCACGACTGCTGCCACTTACGCGATGGCCGCCTTATCGTGGAATGTGTTGGAAAAACCGATTCTCCGGCTGAAACGTTTCTTTCAGCCGAAGACGATCGACCCGCGCAAGGTCAGCAGCGAGGTTTTAAGCTTGTCCCGGCAGTGATGAGTCTCTCAGTTCAGATATAAGCTAACAGTTAAATGCTGTATTTGCAGTCGTATAGCGTTTACTGTAAAGCCGTTGGTTGATGGGCGATGTACCTTTGGTTTGAAGCTGGCTGTTGGAAGAAGCAGGAAACACTTGGGGTCATGGTAAAATTACCAGAACTCCCTCAAATTCTCCCCTGGTGAAAACAGTGGCGCGCTCTCGCGTCTTAGCAATAAGGATAGCAAATCATCAAAGGAGTATCTTTTAAGACATGCTAGACACTGCGATCATTGGCGCGGGTCCGTATGGACTATCGGTGGCCGCGCATTTGCGGCGAAGGGGCATTCCATTCCGCATTTTTGGGCGTCCGATGGACAGCTGGCTGGCGCACATGCCAAAGGGCATGATGCTGAAGTCGGACGGGTTCGCTTCCAACATCTACGATCCGGAAAGCGCGTTCACCCTTGGTCAGTTTTGCGCGGAACGGGGCATCGAGTATGCCGATACCGGCGTTCCCGTGCGGCTTGAAACGTTCTCTGCTTATGGGCTTGCCTTCCGGGATCGCATGGTGCCGGAGCTCGAAGACAAGCTGGTAACAAGTGTTAGTCGGCTGCCAGACGGATTCCTGTTGCAACTTCAAGATGGTGAGGCGGTTCATGCCAGGTCGGTTGTGTTGGCGATCGGGATCACTCACTTCGATTACGTTCCTGAAAGCCTGGCGCATCTGCCGGCGGAATTTCTATCTCACAGTGCTCGCCATCACGAAGTCGCACCGTTTCGAGGCCGCGACGTGGTCGTGATCGGCGGCGGATCTTCGGCGATGGATTTGGCGGGGTTGCTTCAGGAAGCTGGCGCCCGGGTACAACTTGTCAGCCGCAGAGCGGAATTGAAGTTTCATAGCCAGCCCACCGGCAAACCGCGCTCGACTTGGCAGCAGATCAGGCATCCGCAGTCGGGGCTTGGCCCGGGCATGCGTTCGCGCTTTTTTGCCAACTCGCCGATGGCCTTCCACTATTTGCCGGAACGCATCCGGGTGGAAGCTGTTCGTCGCACCCTTGGTCCGTCAGGAGGGTGGTTCATTCGGGATAAAGTAATGGGGAAAGTGCCGTTGCATCTTGGCTGCACACCGAGTGGCGCTGAGGCGCGGAACGGCGCAGTGCATTTGAAGATTCGCGCAGCGGACGGCACGGAGCGCGAGATTGTGACTGAGCACGTCATCGCAGCCACGGGCTATCGAGTGGATCTCGAGCGTTTGAAGTTCCTCAACCCGGAGATTCGATCGAGGGTCAAGGCCCTGCACCAGGCGCCCGTACTCTCATCGAATTTCGAATCGTCTATCCCCGGTCTCTATTTCGTCGGGGTTGCGGCCGCCAACAGTTTTGGGCCGGTTATGCGGTTCGCGTTTGGTGCGGGCTTCGCCGCCCGGACAATCACGCGCACTCTGGCGAAATCACTTTCAAGAGCGCATGCATCGGTTGCGGTTCGTAGCGTGGCGACCACTGCAAAATGAACCGACTCACGCACTGCGGCTGTTCCTCTTGCCGCGGTTCACGAGTATGAGGCTGCTCGAAGCATGAAGAGAGAAACGATTGCCATACACGTTGGCTACGACGGCGACCCCACCACGAAGGCCGTCGCTGTTCCGATCTATCAGACGATCGCGTTCGAGTTCGACAGCGCGGAACATGGAGCGGCTCTGTTCAATCTCGAAGTCGAGGGAAACATTTACACGCGCATCGGGAACCCAACGAATGCGGTACTGGAAAAACGAGTGGCCGCTCTCGAAGGTGGAGTGGAAGCGCTTAGCGTCAGTTCCGGTATGGCCGCGATCAAGTACTCGCTGATCAATATTGCCGAGTCGGGTAACAACATTGTTTCTCTGCCACAGCTCTACGGCGCCACCTTCACTTTGCTGGAGCATATTTTTCCGAAGCGAGGAATTCGTACACGCTTCGCGGCCAGCGATCGTCCGGAAGACGTGGACAAGCTTATCGACGAAAACACGCGGGCGGTCTATTGCGAGAGCATCGGCAATCCTGCGGGCAACGTCGCCGACATCGAAGGGCTGGCGCGAGTCGCGCACAAACACGGTGTGCCTCTGATTGTCGATAACACGATTGCAACCCCGATCTTATTGAGGCCGATCGAATATGGTGCTGACGTGGTGGTGCATTCCATGACCAAGTTCATGGGAGGACACGGCACGACCCTCGGCGGCATGATCGTCGACAGCGGAAAATTTCCCTGGCGCAAGTATCCCGAGAAATTCTACATGTTCAACCGGCCGGAAATTGCGTACCACGGCGTCGTCTATGTCGAACATTATGGTGATGCCGCCTATGTAGCGCGCTGCCGGACAGTTTGCCAGAGAAACACTGGCGCTACACTGTCTCCCTTCAACGGTTTTCTGCTGCTGCAGGGAGTCGAAACCCTGGCGCTCCGCGTCGAACGCCATGTCGAGAATGCGCGCAAGGTGGCGGAATATCTGCGCGATCATCCGATGGTCGAGTGGATCAATTACGTCGGCTTTCCTGACAACCCGCTTTATCCCATGGCGCAACGCTACCTGGGCTCGAAGCGTTGCTCGCTGTTGACGTTTGGAGTGAAGGGCGGTTTCGAGGCTGGGAAGAAATGCTTTAATGCGCTGAAGCTGTTCAAGCGGATGGTGAATATGGGTGACGCCAAGTCGCTGGCGTGTCATCCCGCGTCCACCACCCACCGGCAACTGACCCCTGAAGAGCAAGAAAAGGTTGGCGTAACCCCGGAGATGCTCCGCCTTAGCGTGGGCATCGAGCACATCGACGATATCATCGACGACCTCGCCCAGGCGCTCGGCGAGGCGAAAGTATATGGAGCGGGCGGAAGATCGTAGTGTGTATTGGTTTTTGGGAGATGTCATGCCATTGATCATTGACGGCGGCCAGGTTCCACCTCGTTGGGCTGAGCGAAAGAGCTCGCTCTCGGCGGGCGAGGTCGATCCCTACGCTGGGGCGGAGTGCGTCAGAATCGCGTTCGTGAACAACATGCCGGACTCCGCACTCGAAGACACCGAAATCCAGTTCTTTGAGCTGCTGGATGCCGCGTCCGGAGACATTCCGGTCTTCCTTAGTCTCCACTCGCTGTTCGGGGTTCCTCGCGGGGAACGGGGACAGCAACATCTAAACCGCTTCTACCGTAGTACGAACGAGTTATTGAACGGGCAGATGGACGCCGTAGTCATGACCGGAACCGAGCCGCGGCAGCCCGACCTGCGTGACGAACCTTACTGGTCTGCCTTGACCGGCGTTCTGGACTGGGCAGAAAGCAACACGGTGTCGACGATACTGTCATGCCTGGCGGCCCACGCAAGTGTCCTCCACAGCGATGGCATCAACCGCCATCCACTAAGTGACAAGCAATTCGGTGTCTTCGATTTCGGCAAGTCCGCGAACCACCCACTGACTGGCGGCACTGGGGAACGGGTGCGCTTCCCGCATTCTCGATGGAACGAAGTGCAGGCCGACGCGCTGATCGCATGCGGTTACACGTTACTCACGCATTCAGTCGAAGCCGGGGTAGACTCGTTCGTGAAGAAGAAAAAAGAGAGTCTGTTTGTACACTTTCAGGGGCACCCGGAGTACGGTGCGCAGACCCTGCTCAAGGAATACCGAAGAGATATAAAGAGATTTCTAAGGCGGGAACGAGAAACGTATCCTTCTATGCCGAAGGGTTATTTTGATGCAGCAGCCGGAAAGCTGCTGACCGATTTCCGGGATGTTGTTCTGTCCGATCGACGGGAGAAACGCATGAAGGACTTCCCCGACGCCGTCGGCAACTTGGAAAAAACGTGGCACTCTTCTGCAGGGAGTATTTATCGGAACTGGCTGCGCTACGTGGTGTCGAACAAGTCGGAGATGCCGAAGTTTTCCGCGGTGGCGGCCTGTGAGAATGTCGAGCGAAAGCGATCTGCGCTGCGGTGAGAAAGAAGGAAACACACACGTCCAATCCCGGTGTTTCGGATACTAAAATGAGAGGCGAGAGCCGTTGATGCTGCCAGTTCTGCTCAGTAGGCTTGTGGGTAGGATAGCTTTTGTGGCTCCGGGGGGATTCACTTTGCGACCGTGGCTGCAGCGGCTGCGCGGAGTTGTGATCGGACGCAACGTCTGGATTGGCCAGCTTGTGTACATTGATGAAATACATCCCGCGGATGTAACAATAGGGGACAACTGCACAATCGGCCTCAGAACGTCGATAATCTCTCACTTTTACTCGGGACCCAGACGATCTACGGGCAACGGAAAAGTTGTAATTGAAAAGGACGTATTCATCGGTCCGCACTGTGTCATCTTGCCGAACGTTAGAATCTGTGAAGGGGCAGTGATCAGAGCTGGTACCGTAGTGACCCGCAATGTGCCGGCGCACACTTTTTGGGGACCTCCCCCTGCCGAAGCGTTGGGAGTCGCGACTGTTCCCCTGACGCCACAACATACCTACGAAGAGTTTGCGGAGGGTATGAAGTTGCGCATAAAGCGCCAGCCCAATTGTCACGATAGTGAGCCTAAGTGAACGTCAGGAGTACGGGCAAGCCGCGAACCGCATTCAGCTGAGGAGATTTTTCATTTTAGGGCTCGACTAGCGCTTAAAGGCCAGAGTCGGGGGAAGTGGACAAAATGCAAACCACAGATATCGAACAAGAAATTCGTAACTACCTGACAGAAACGTTTCTTTTCGGACGCAGCGACGCGCTCAATGACGATACGCCGTTGTTGGGCAATGTGATTGACTCCCAGGGGGTGCTCGAACTCATTGTGTTCGTCCAAGAGCGCTTCGCCATCGCGGTGGATGATGAAGAAGTGACGAATAACAACTTCGCCTCCGTGAGAAGTGTAGTTGCCTTTATTGAAAACAAACGTCGCAGCAAATGATAGACCGAATTGTGTTGCAACATCAGTCATCCCCGATTTCGACGAACGTTTCAAGCCCCGTGCGCATCTCCGATGTTGTGAAGCCGTGGGCAGCCCGTTTGCCCAATCATAAAGCTGTTGTTGATCCAAATGGCAGCTGGACGTATCGGGAGCTCGAGGGAATCATCTCCCAAACTGCGGCTTGGCTCCGCGGCTCCGGAGTGCGAGCCGGCGATCGGGTCATGATCGTCGGTGAAAACTGCCGGGAATTTGCGGCCGTTTTGCTGGCAGTCGCCAGTCTGGACGCTTGGCCCGTGCCCGTGAACACACGTTTGTCGGCGCGCGAGATCGATGCGATCCGTGATCACTGCGAAGCTCGGCGCATAGTCTACACGACGAGTGTGTCTGTCCATGCCACCGAACACGCCAATCGGCATGGAGCATTGCTAGAAGAGGTGCGCGATCTAGGGCACATAGGCCTGGGCCCTCTAAACGAGAATGTCAAACCCGAGCCGATCGATACTGACATTGGGAGTCGCGTCGCTGCCTTGATTTATACGTCGGGTACGACCGGCCTTCCGAAAGGCGTCATGTTGACGCACAGCAACCTGCTTTTCTCGGCGCAGGGAGCCGCAAAGATCCGGTCCTTGAACTCCGAAGACCGCCTGTATGGCATTCTGCCCCTGTCTCATATCGTTGGGCTCTCGATAGTTTTCCTGGGAACTCTGCTCAGTGGAGCAACGATCTATCTTGAGCCTCGATTCGACCCCGTGGCTGCACGGGTGGCGATCGAGAGAGATCGAATAACGGTTATGCTAGGCGTGCCCTCCATGTTTTCTCTCTTCCTGCAATACGCGAAATTGAGAAAACTTGAGTCGTTCGCCTTTCGCGCGCTTCGGATCATTTCTTGTTCAGGAGCCCCGCTGCCTTCTGCCACCAAGTCATCCGTGGAACGCTTGTTCGGCCTGCCCCTCCATCACGGTTATGGCATAACAGAGTGTTCTCCGAACGTAGCGCAGGTCAGGGTCGACGAGCCACCACGTACGGATAACTCGGTCGGCCCGATGTTTCCAGGAGTGGAATCCAGATTGGTTGGACCTGATCGTCAACCAGTGCCCGTGGGAGAAGTGGGTGAGTTATGGGTGCGCGGGCCCAACATCATGAAAGGCTACTATCGCGCGCCCGAAGAAACGGCGGCCGCAATCGACGCGGAAGGATGGTTTAATACCCGTGATCTTGCCCGCTTCGAGGATGGGAATCTCTTCATTGTCGGACGCACGAAGGATCTCATCATCCGATTTGGCTTCAACGTCTACCCGGCTGAGGTCGAGGCCGTGCTAAATGCCCATCCCGCAGTGGTGCAGTCGGCCGTGGTCGGCAGAACGACCGAAGGAGATGAGGAGATTCTGGCCTTCGTTCAAATGTCACCAGGTTCGCTTCTGACGGAAACTGATCTGGCCGAATACGCTGCAAAACACCTTGCCCCATACAAGCGACCATCACACATCCTCTTTGTCTCAAGCATGCCCATGACCCCAAGCGGCAAAATTGCGAAAGCCGACTTGGCAAAGACCGCCGATGACTTGAGGCAAAAGGTTTAGCTAGCTCGGAGAATTCGGACCCGCCAGGAAGCCGCCGTCGAGAACAAGTGATTGGCCCGTCATAAAAGATGCGCGGTCCGAGCACATCCACACCACAGCCTCGGCGATCTCCATCGGCTTTCCAAAACGGCCGATGGGATGGCAACTCAGAACGTATTTATGAACCTTCGGAGCGCCAAAAATCCGCTCAGCCATCGGCGCTTCGACGGCTCCGGGACACACGGCGTTGATCCGAATCCCACTGCGAGCGTTTTCCAGCGCGGCGGTCTTCGTCAGTCCAATGACTCCATGTTTGCTGGCGCTATAGGCTGCTGCCCCAGCAGAACCAATCAAGCCCATAATTGATGCCATGTTTACAATCGCTCCGCCACCACCCTGCTTGAGCATCTGACGAATTTCGTACTTCAGGCAAAGCCATACGCCCTTGAGATTGACGGCGATGGTCCGATCCCAATCTTCTTCGGACTGCCGGGCAATGGGCACCCAAACACCCTCCATCCCGGCGTTATTGAAGACGACGTCCAAGCGACCAAATCTCTCCACCGTTTTCTGAACGAGCGTTTCAACTTCCGCGGCTTTCGAAACGTCCGTTTTCACAAACAGACCCTCGCCGCCGGCCGCACCGACCAGTTCGACGGTTTCCTCACCTTCCGGTGCGCGCCGCCCCGCAGCCACCACTTTGGCTCCCGCTCTTGCGAAAAGTAGGGCGGTCTCGCGGCCAATGCCCGACGTGCCGCCCGTCACGAGCGCAACTTTGCCTTCCAACTCCAGTGTCATAAGTTCCTTAGCAAGTCAGCCTCTCAAAACAGAACTCAAACGCATATGCTCAAGTACTGTTAATGAGCGGGCGATAAGTGTCAAGAGCGTTTCCTTCCCGGCATGGTTGCTTTACAGGCACATTTCGCAGACCTAAAATCGAAACAGAATAAGGCAGAAGCGATTCTAGCGATGGCTGAAGCTGGTGCATGCGGAGACCTAAACGACAAACTTGTAGGTGCTTGGAAACTGGTGTCCGCCTCGAGCACGACGAAGACAGGGGAGCGAAGCGAGACTCCCTATGGTCCGAACCCAGCCGGTTTTCTCACCTACACTGCGGATGGCAGAGTAACCGCCCTCATCAGCTACGGCGGACGAAAGCCACTCTCTGTTGGCGCGCAGCCAGCGGAACAGGCCGAGGCGTTTAAGACATTTCTAGCCTATGCGGGACGGTATGCGCTCAGCGGTGACAAGGTAACCCATTACATCGAAATCTCGTCGATTCAGAACTATGTAAATAAGGAACTGGTCCGGAGCATCAAATTCCAGGGTGATCAAATTACATTGGTTACACCACCGACGCCGGTGAATGGAAAGGTCCAAACCGTGGAACTAGTTTGGCAGCGCCTACGGGTCGAATAGCCTTCGATTTTTGACCGGTTTCAGCGCGATCGAAAATTCCGATATTGCGAGGAGGAAGCTTGTCCAACGTTATTCCTCAGGACAAGAAAGTTGTCTTCAACGACGAAGTTCTGCAAGACCCATACCCGACGTACGCCCGATTGCATGAAGAAGGTCCGTTGCATCATTTGGAAGTCGGTGGCAAATGGTCGGTATGGTCGATTTTCAGCCATGCCGAGTGCTCCTCGATTGCTAAAGACCCCAGGCTTTCCGCAAAGCGTGCGAAGCAGATGCTATTGTCCCTGCCACTCAGCCGCCAGGCTGAGTTCAGTGAGCTCGCGCGCATGTTTGGCTTGTGGCTGATTTTCATGGATCCGCCGGAGCACACGCGGCTGCGCAAACTTCTTAACAAAGGATTCTCGCCCGCGGCGGTAGAAGGCTTGCGTCCGCAAGTCGAAGCCACCGTCGATCAAATGCTAAAGCCGCTGCAGCACGGCTCCGAAGTTGAACTTCTGCGTGAATTCGCAAATCCCCTGCCAGTGCGCATCATTTTGGAAATGCTCGGAATCCCACAGGAACTGCGTGATACGTTTGTCGATTGGTCGCGGGCCATCGCAGCCTTCCGAGGCAATCCAAACCCTACAGTGGAACAGGCGCGCGGGGCGCAAGATGCCCTGATTGCGTTAACTGAGTTTTTCCGAAAGACCGTGGCGGAGCGGAGACGCAACAAAGGGAACGACTTGATCAGCCTTCTCATCGACATCGAGGAAGAAGGGGAAGTGCTGACCGAAGAAGAGCTATACGCGCAGTGCATCGCGCTGCTTTTTGCCGGGCACGAGACGACTCGAAATCTGATTGG
>Ga0116223_10000288_pt1 | contig 64649 bp, 60 predicted proteins | sample Sb_taG_3_FD_90092 | JGI IMG/M metagenome (GOLD analysis project Ga0116223, IMG submission 90092) | Peat soil microbial communities from Weissenstadt, Germany - Sb_50d_a_PC metaG | ecosystem: Environmental > Terrestrial > Soil > Wetlands > Peat | place: Germany: Weissenstadt | collected 2010-09-21 | reverse complement strand
GCCAGCGACAATATGTACCTGTACGAGAACCTGGAGAAACACGTGCCGATCAGGGCAACTCTCGATGCCGCTTCAAACCTGCGCGCTCAAGACCGCATGAAGCAGCTTGCTACTTCGAAGCTCATCATCCCCGGACACGATCCCGCGGTCATGACCAAGTTTCCTGTGGTCGCGCCGGGGGTGGTGAGGATTCAGTAGACGCTGAAACTCGCCGAGCGTGGCAGCATCTATATCGCAGCCAACGCTCTCGCAAAATGGAACTGACCGTCTATACCGCTTTCTGGTGCCCCGACTGCCGCGAAGCCAAGCGCTTTCTGCGCGAGCACAACATTCCGTTCAAAGAAATCGATATTGAAACCACGCCCGGCGCTGCCGAGGAGGTCGTCAAGCACACCGGTCTGCGGGCGATTCCGCAGTTTGTCATCGACGGTGAATGGGTGCAACCCTATCGCCCCGGCGAGGGCTTTCTCTACAAGGAGATGGCCAAGCGTCTGGGCATCGCAAAACCCTGAGCAAGCCGCGTTTCTGCAAGCACATAGGGCGTCCCACGGGGACATCGCCTTCCGTACCCTAGGAAACCGCGGCCCTCCGCGAGAGCATAGAAGTCGCCCGTCTGCCTGGCCGCAGCAAGACTCTTCCTCACGTGCCAGCGTAGCCAGCGTGGTCTTTATGGCTGACAGCGATCCACGAATGCAGGAAGAACTGGTCACGACCTGGCAGCGGATCGTGCAGGGCATTCTGGGAATCTTCTTGCTGGTGAGTGTGGGCTTAGTGGCCCATTATTACCCCGCAGCCGCCACCACCGAACTGCAGGCGCAGGTTCAGAACCTTTCCCGCGAAGTGCAGCAGCTCAAGCAGGAACAGGCCATGCCGGCGCAGGTGCTGAACCACTATCGTGATTCCATCTGCTTCATTTTTGGTGTTTATCGGGTTGGCTTTGACGGACGGCCCCCGGAGTTGCGTGCGCGGGTTTCCGGAACCGGCTTTGTGGTAGCCGCCGGACTGTTGGCGACCAATCGCCACGTGGCCGAACCCTGGTACGAAGACCCTGACTCTGCCATCCTGCTGCGCAAAGGCGCCACGCCGCACCTGGAAAAACTGTTGGCCTTCTTCCCGGGTCAGCCGGCGCCGGTGAACATCACTCCAGCAGTTTTGTCTGCGCAGGGCGATCTGGCCGTGCTGCACATCGAAGACTCGCGGCTGGCCCAACAACTCCGGCCTTTGCCACTGGCTGGCACGATTCCCAGCCCCGGAGAGCTGGTTTCGGTAGTCGGCTACCCCATGGGGGTGCTCGGCATGGTGGCGAAATCGCCGCCCGCGGTGTATGAGCGCCTGGCTTTTCGACGCGACGACCAGGGTGCAGCCAGTGAGTTGGCGGCGCTCTCTCTGATTCGCCCCTCGGCGACCTGCGGCCATCTGGGAGACGTGGTTGGTGACAAGCTGATCTACGACGCACCTACGGCCCACGGCGGCAGCGGTGGCCCGGTGTTCGATTCGCAGGGAGAAGTCATCGGAGTGAACGCAGCCTACATTGATGGATTTTCGGGCGGGACGTTGGGAATCTCGGTTCGCGCGCTCCGGCCGTTAATCGCATCAGCACCAAAAAAGTAAGATCAGCGCGTAGGTGCTTTCACCCGTCCGAACCAGCCCGGTTCCCGCACATGTTCCTCGTCCAGACGGCGCAAGCGCGCGGCCATGATTCCCGGCCTGCCCAGATAGCCGACAACCCGCCGTGGATCTTTGCGGTCCACTACGGGCAAGCGGCCGATATTATTGCGCAGCATCTTCGCCGAGGCATCGTGCAACAGCTCATCCGGGTAGGTCACGATCACGTCTTTGGTCGCAGCATCGAGGATGGTCATCTGGCCGCTCGGATCTTTTTCGAGTGCGCGCAGCACATCCCCGCGCGTGATCATCCCGACCAGTCTGCCATTTGCATCCAGAACCAACATGCCCTGATGCCGACTGACCTCCGGGTCGCGGCGCGCAATGCGGTCGGACAATTCGCTGACCTTCATCTCGGCAGAAACCGTGGGAGCCTCTTGATCCATAGTCTCGGCGACCATCATTTGCTGCAGGACGTCGGCTTCGTAATCCTGATGAATGTGGAGGCCGCGCCGGGCCAGTTTTTCGGTCATGATCGACGCTCGCGGCATCAGCAGCATGGCCATGCCGTCGGCAATCACACTGACCAGCATCAGCGGCAGCACCGAGTTGTAGTCGCGTGTGATTTCGAAGGCAAAAATGATGAACGAAAACGTGGCCCGTGACGCCGATCCGAAAACCGCGCCCATGGCCACCAGCGCGAATGCTCCAGGCGAAAGATTCGCCGAAGGCAAAACGCGATCGATGCTCATGGCAAACACTCCGCCGAGCGCGGCGCTGGACATGAACATGGGAGCGAGCAGGCCGCCGGATGTCCCAGAACCGAGCGAAATTACCAGTGCCACCGCCTTCGCGACCATGACGATGATCAGCAGCTTCCAGGCGAGGTTCGCATTCAGAATGTCGCCGATGGTGTCGTAGCCGACGCCTAACACGCGCGGCACGAAGTAGCCGATGATTCCCAGGCCCAGCGCGCCGATGGCTGGCCACCACAGTTCATCCACCGGCAGTTTCTCGAACTGGTCTTCCGTCCAGTAGAGCAGCTTGCTGAAGCCAACGGCGGCCAGCCCGCAGATGACGCCAAGAATTAAATAGAACGGTAGGGCGTGCGGAATGCCGAAATCCATGGCCGCGACTTTGAACATCGGACCCGCGCCTAGAAGCTGCATGTGGACGGCGGTCGCCAGCGTGCTGGCAATCACCAGCGGAATGAAAGATCGTGCTTTGAATTCGAACAGCAGCAGTTCGATGGCCAGGATCACGCCCGCGATCGGCGTGTTGAACGTGGCCGACATGCCCGCCGCCGCTCCACACGCCAGCAATACCTTGCGCTCTGAGGCTGTCGTGTGGAACGCCTGGCCGACCAGAGAGCCAACTGCTCCGCCGGTCTGAATAATGGGACCTTCCGCGCCAAATGGTCCTCCAGTCCCAATCGCGATGGCCGCCGAAAGCGGCTTCAGTATCGCGACTCGCGGCTCGATGCGGCTGCGATTGATTAACACCGCTTCCATGGCTTCCGGAATGCCGTGGCCCTTGATCTTCGGAGTCCCGTACTTCGCCATGAAGCCCACGATGATCCCACCGATCACAGGAATCGGGATCACCCACAGTCCGAGCTGGTTGTGGCGCGCACTGCTGAATTCTGCGACAAAACGGTGATAGAAAGCAATGTTGGTGAACAGGCCGATCAGCTTGTACAACACGTAGGCGATCAGACCGGCAACCAGGCCGATCCCACCCGCCAGGAAGGACATCAAAGCCATGCGGAACTGCGCCGGTTCCGCTGCCCGAACGTCACCCACCTGGGTCCCGGTGGCTCCAATGGTGGCAGGGCGCTGGCCTGCGCTAGGCACAATTTCTGGCATCGTCTAACTTTTTCTCCTGCTGGCTTTCGCGGCGTTTTTGCTTCCGCCTCCGCTCATATGAATGGCGCGCCTCAGCGCCGCGATGAGCGCAGGTCCCTGCATTCGAAGCTCGGCGCGATGGTGCAGGGACAACTCGCGCAGTACTTTTTCACCTTTGGGAGTCAGCGAGAGCAGTACCTCGCGCCGGTCATCGCCAGCCCGGTGCCGCCGCACCAAGCCGCCTGCGGCAAGCCGGTTCACCAGTTCCACGGTGCTGTGATGCTGGGTCTGCAGCCGCTCGGCCAATTCTCCGATGCGTGGACGCGCGCCTGTGGGAAGCCCTTTGATAGCCAGCATCAACTGGTGCTGTCGCGGTTCGAGGCCTGCCTTGCGGGAAGCCTGCTCGCTGAAGTGAAGGAAGCGACGGATCTGGTAGCGTAATTCCGCTAGTGATTCGTAATCAGCCAAGGTGAGAGACCTTTCCATAAGGCGGATTATATCGTATCAAGATCATTTTTGATTCTTATCGTATCACGATATATCGCGACGGGGAAAACCGGCTGTGGCTCGCTGCTAGTCTCATACTGAACGAGCGTCTTTGCACACAACCCGCTCCGCCGTTTAGAATCCCTAGTCCTCTAATTTGTCAGGAACAATGGAGCCGGGGGTCCTCACCCGGTGCGAATGTCGCATGGAAGAGGTGAAAATCTGTGATTCCACGCTATACCCGCCCGGAAATGGGCTGCATCTGGAGCGATGAAAACCGCTTTCGTACCTGGCTGACGGTCGAGGTCGCGGCCACTCAGACTCTCGCCGATGCCGGCATGGTCCCCAAAGACGCCGCGCAGGCCATCCGCGAGCGCGCCGACTTCAATCTGCAGCGCATTCACGAAATCGAGGCGGAGGTCCGCCACGATGTGATCGCGTTCACCACCGCGGTGGCAGAAATCGTCGGGCCGCATGCCCGCTGGTTTCACTACGGCCTGACGTCGAACGATGTTGTTGACACGGCCCAGGCGCTGTTGATCGGCCAGGCTTCGGCCATCATTGCCGCCGACCTGGAGGGCCTTTCCGATGTTCTCAAGCGCCGCGCCTGGGAGTTCAAGGACACGCCCATGGTGGGGCGCACCCATGGCGTGCACGCCGAACCCATCACTTTCGGCTTCAAGTTGGCCAACTGGTACTCCGAGACCCGGCGCAACGTCGAGCGCTTCGCACGGGCCGCCGAGGAAATGAGAGTGGGAAAGTTTTCCGGCGCGGTGGGTACGTTCGCCCATTTGACTCCGGAACTCGAAGAAAAAATCTGCGCCCGGCTTGGTTTGAAAGCTGCCGCCGTTTCTTCCCAGGTGATTCAGCGCGATCGCCACGCCAACTATTTGGCCACACTGGCGGTCATCGCCTGCACTCTGGATAAGATTGCCACTGAGATACGGCATCTGCAGCGCACAGAGGTCCGCGAGGCGGAGGAGTTCTTCAGCGAAAAGCAGAAGGGCTCATCTGCCATGCCGCACAAGCGCAATCCGGTGACCTGCGAGCAGATCAGCGGTCTGGCTCGCGTGGTGCGCTCTAACGCTCAGGCTGGGTTTGAGAATGTTGCCTTGTGGCACGAGCGTGACATTTCCCATTCTTCTGTAGAGCGAGTCATCATTCCGGACTCCACCACGCTCGTCGATTACATGCTGAACAAGACCGCAAACCTGGTGGATACGATGTTTGTCTACCCCGAGCGCATGGCGGCCAACCTCGAGAGCACTGGGGGACTGGTGTTCAGCGGCCAACTTCTGCTCGATCTGGTCGAGCACGGCGTTTCACGCGAGGACGCTTACCGCATGGTGCAAGGGCACGCGATGCGCGCCTGGAAGCAGGATTTGAACTTCCGGGAGTTGGTGCTGAAAGATAGAACCATTACCTCACGCGTGCCGCGGAAGCAACTGGAGCGCGCCTTTGACCTGAAACGCCAACTGCAGAATGTCGATAAGATATTCGCGCGCGTATTCAAGAACGATCGGGCCAGCGGGAAAACTCGGCGCCGCAGGCATTAGATTTCTCATCCTAGGGACTTGGCCGTGGTCAGGAATGCACCAACTCGAGTGCGCCGCCACCGGTCAGTATAAAAGTCAGGTTGGCGGTCAGCAGCACCATGGGATATTCCACGCCATTCGGCATAAAAAATCCATTATGGACATGGAAAGTAATGATGGCGACTGCCATATCAAACGCCAGGACGATTGCGACATAGCGCGTGAGTATGCCGAGGACCATGGCAATGCCGCCGAGAAACTCGGCCACGGTGAGGACGATCGCGGACACCTCGGGGTATGGAATGCCAAGCTGCGAGAGGTAATTCCCTACCTCCGAAAAGCCCATAAAGAGCTTCTGGCCGCCGTGCATCACGAACACCACTCCCACCACGACCCTTAGTAGAGTTGTTGCCCACGCGCGTAGATCTGAGTTGCCCATCGAGACCTCCGATCTCTCTTGAAGCCTGCACAAATATACGAGCCGTGCCGCTTCAGTGTGACGAACAAAGATTCTACTCGTTGTTGCCGCGAACCAGAATTGATTCCCTTGAAACGGCTCCTTCGGCCAGAGGTGGCGCTCTGCCACACAATCTTTGCAAAAGAACACAAATCTTTACACTGCATGAGCCGGAACCCCGAGCATTATGCGGAATTAACTGTCTGGGTAAAAACTATTTTTCATGCGTCCTGTTTTATGGTCTTAGAGGGCATGGAGGATGGAAACATGAAAAACACTCTTCGAGTTTTGGGGTTGTTGGCGGCTCTGGCTGCGGGGATGGCGGCGCAGACCAGCGGTGCCAACCGTTATGACAGTTCGATTCAAACCCAGGTTACACAACGACTGGCCGCCAAGAAGCAATTCAACGGCGTGCAGGCGAGCGTGGAGGACGGCATCGTCACGCTGACCGGCGATGTGGATCTTTATCAGCAGAAACTGGACGCTGCCAAAACCGCCCGCAAGGTAGCTGACGTGCAGGGCGTCCGCAACCTGATTGCGGTCGAAGGCAAGAACGTCGGCGATGCCGAACTAGCCGCGCAACTCGACCGCAAGCTGTACTACGACCGCATGGGTTATGACAATCAGTTCAACTTTATTACCGCATCTGTGTCTAGCGGAGTTGCCACCCTGTCTGGCGAGGCACGCATCGACTACGACCGTGACTCGGCGCTCGCGCTGGTGGCCAACACTCCGGGCGTAAAGGATGTCGTCGACAACATCCGGGTTTCGCCGGCGTCATTGTTCGACGATCGCATCCGCCTGGCCACGATGCGGGTTATCTATCGAGACCCGGTGCTGAGCCGCTATGCGATTAATCCGGCCTACCCGATTCGCATTGTGGTGGACAACGGCCATGTGACCTTGTACGGCACAGTCGCCACGCAGATGGACAAGCAGGTAGCTGGAATTCGCGCCAACCAGGTGTTCGGCGCCTTCAGCGTGCAGAACAATTTGGAAGTTGAAAAGAAGTCGTAAGTGGTTAGTTGGGTCGGAGGTGAGGCGCGGCGCAAGCCGCGCCTTTTTTTAGAGTATGATTTGTCATCCCGAGCGAAGCATGGCGATTGGCTTGGCCAATCGTCATGTGAAGCCGAGGGATCTGCAGTTAACGCTGAGAAAAAACTCACAGTCGGTTAATCAGCGACGCCACATACCCAGCCCCGAAACCGTTATCAATGTTTACAACACTGACATTCGATGCGCACGAATTCATCATCCCCAGCAGGGCCGCCACGCCCTTGAATGCCGCACCGTAGCCGACGCTTGTAGGTACGGCGATCACCGGCACCCCTACCAGTCCGCCGACCACGCTGGGCAGCGCGCCTTCCATGCCGGCGCACACGATCACCACCCGCGCCCGCGTCAGCGTGCTGCGGTTAGCCAGCAAACGATGAATTCCCGCCACGCCCACATCGTAGAGATGCTCAACATCATTGCCCATGACTTCCGCTGTGACCACCGCCTCCTCGGCGACGGGAATATCGCTGGTGCCGGCGGAGACTACCGCAATTGTTCCTTTGCCGTATTTCTTCGAGTCTCGCTGCAGGACGATGGCCCGCGCAAGTTCCTGGTACTCTGCCTTGCGTAATTTCTTTTTGACGGCCGCGAACTGCCCTTGGCTGGCGCGCGTTGCCAGGACATTGCCACCGTGCTGCGCCAGACGTGAAAAAATCTGAGCCAACTGCGCCGGGGTCTTGCCTTCTCCGAAGATCACCTCCGGCATGCCGGCGCGCAGCAGGCGATGATGATCGACCTTGGCGAAACCGAGATCTTCAAACGGTAAATGCCGCAATTGTTGGACCGCGGCGTCGGGAGACAGCTTTCCCCGGCGAACTTGCTCGAACAGTTTGCGGATGGAGTCAGGGTTCAAGAGAAGCACTCAGCAATCAGCCAAATCTAGAGTAGCACTTGGATTCGAACCTGAGGTTTCGCCAGAATCGACCGGACTTAGATTAACTGAATGCTGATTGCTATCCCCGTACCGACGCGCACGGTTTCTTGCGCGTAGAACGGATTCGCCTGAGGATTTCTTCGAGGACGGGCCGCGATTGACCGGCCTCGTCGATGTGCGCCAGAAACAGCCGGCGGAGAACCGCACGGCTTACAGAACCGCGCAGATACGCATCGTAGAGCTGGCTGCCCAGCGTGTATCCCAGCTTTTGGGACGCAGCATCGAACTCCGCCCGGTCATGGCGCAGTGCATCCGTAGCCGCCCGTTCACAAAGCCGGAAGGAGAAAACCGACCCGTCGCCGCCGTTCTCCGCCAGCCGTGCCGGATACAGTACCCGCGAGCCAAAGTACGCCAGCGCATGTTCGATGGTGCGCGCATAGAAGCGGTCGACTCGCTCGCTCGCTACCGGCGCCTGCCCGTTCCGGCGCAGCGGCAATCCGCGGCAGGCATGGTGCAGAAAGCGGCATGCTTCTTCAGCCGCATACACCATTTGAAATTCGTGCACATACAGCGCGTTGATCGATGGCAGATAGACGCATCCCTGGGCTTCGACCCGCCGCAACATATTTTCCACTTTGCCGGGTTCGTGGACAGCCCGCAGCAGCAGTTGGTGCAAACGCGAATCCGAGGTACCGCTGTAGACTTCCGGCAAAAGGTCCACCAGGAACCGTGGCTGCGTCGAGTTATGCGAGGAATAGCGGTTGATGTCCAGGAAACACAACAAGCTGTCAATCAGGTTGTACATCGTCGGCACCAGGTCCGCCTGACCGGCCTCGCCCTGGCAGCGCGACAAGTAAAGGCGATAGCTTTCGTATTTCTCGAGCGGCGTCGAGTTAAACGCGCAGACCACGTCATCACTCACTCGCACCGCCTCGACCCGCTCCGGCCGCTCGTTGGTGGAGCGCCAGTACAAGGCGTCAACATTCTGCAGGACAGTGAGCGTGCGTTGACCGGGCAGGCGCTGACGCAGCAGCCGTGGAAGATGCTGCGGCGCAAAGTGCGACTCCCCGAAAACAACAAAAATTACGGCGTGCGGATGGCGCTCGCGGATCTCGGCAATTTTGTCCACCGCGTGGCGATCGCGCGTCCCGATTTTGCGCAGGTCCTCACGCGGCATGCAATCCAAGCCATAAATGCCCTCGCCATGCTGGCGCGCAGTGACTAGCAGTTCGTAGAACGGCGTCCAATCGTATCCCCAGTCGGCATCGAAACGGATGCGCTCGCGAAATTCATTTTCGTCAATCTCGCGCCGCCACCATTCGTCGAGCACATGTTGATGACGGGCAAAAATGGTTTCCACGCCCAGCACCACCGGACGGTCTCCGGGCTGGGCCCGCTCTTCAAGCAGCGACGCCGCATAACGTTGCGAAGCCGGCAGCGCGTGATAGTCGCCGACTAGAATCACGTCGGCCGAGTTGATCATGCCGGTCAGGGCTTGGGAATGGATGACGGAATCGTATGAACGATAGGCCTGGCTGAAATCGCGGAGATACTTGCGGCGTCCGCTGGAGTCGTTGGCCCGCACCTCGCGCTCCACGCCCACCAGCGCGTGCAGTTGCGCTTCGTTGCGCCTCGACCCGAGCGTGTTGGGAGTTGCCATGTAAATTCAGTCGTCCGCCGTTCGTCGTTGGCTATTGGCGATTCCCACCAACAACTCACTCGCTACTGCTCTCCTTGACTTGCCTGCCGTCCGCTCCCTATGCTCAGGACTCGGCAGGAGCCACTTTGCCCAACCATCCACCGCAGAACCTGACCGTCGCCACCACCGGGGCCAGCGGAGCCATATTCCTCCGCCAGTTCCTGCTCGCCGTCGACCGCGATCAGCGGGTCAAAACCGTCAACTTCATCGCCTCCGACAGCGCCTTGCGCGTCATGGCCGAAGAACTGGGCCTTCGCGGCCGGAGCAACCTCGTCACCCAGATCATCGGCAAGTCTTCCCGCAAAATTCACCCCCAAGCCAACGCCGACATCGGCGCCAACGTCGCCAGTGGGTCATATCCCACCGATGCGATGGTGGTAATCCCGTGCAGCGTGGGCACGCTGGCCCGCATTGCCAACGGCATTGCTTCGCACCTCATCGAGCGTGCCGCCGACGTCTGCCTCAAAGAGAGGCGTCCTTTGGTGCTGTGTGTGCGCGAGACGCCGCTCAACAAAATCCACATCCGCAACCTGTACCGCGCCGCCGATGCCGGGGCGACGGTCTTCCCGCTGATCCCCGCGTTCTACAATCGGCCAGCCAGCTTGGATGGCATGGCGCGCGAATTCGCCTACCGCGTGCTCGCCCACATCGGCCTTCCCCAAGCCGGCGCTTTTCGCTGGAAAGCCTGAAAGATCAGACACTTACGCGCGCCTGCCGGAACTTTGGGGGAAAGCTAAGTGTAGAAAGACAGGAGAGTCAGGAACAGATGACGAAGGTCACGAGACCGAGGGCTCCGGCGAATGTCGGGGATTATCGGCTTTCAACGTTGCGGTGACGATGATTCAATAGGATAGTCATGATGGAAGTTGACATTTCGGAATTCGAGGCCAAGTGCGCAGCCTGGCCCGATCAAGTCGAGAAGACCAAGAACCCGATCCGGATTACTCACCTTGGCAAGCCTCTGGCCGAGATCGTGCTGCATATTCCGCCCGCGCCCGCTGACTGGATGGGCTCGATGAAGGCCACCGTCGAGATTCTGGGCGACATTGTTTCGCCGGCGAGTGAAGAGGACGAGTGGGAGGCGTTGCGGGACCGAGGCCACCGCGTTTCACCGCAGACGCCGGGCTGCTCGGGCTGAACGAAATTGCGAACGCTGGTAACCGCTAGCGCCCAAGCCCCATTACGAGCCCGAACCCACAAGCCGAAAAGGTAACAGCGGAAAATATGCGCCCCTTTGGATTCCTCCGATGACGTCCCATTTTTGCTAGATATATGGATGAAAACGTTACATATTATTTAAATAGTAAACTATATAAGCACTTTGTATTTATATAGTTAGCTACAAAATATAGATGTCATCGTGTATTACTCTTTATTAACCTGTGTATTGACAGTATTAACGTGCGTTGATTTTCCTATTCATTGATGCGCCCTCGCTGCCCGCCCTCTCTAGCCTCTCATCCCCCTGGTCCATGCTAACGCGTTAAAAACATAAGGTATTGTTTGCCGTCCAGCGCATCCTCTCAAGTCCACAGGCCATGCCAAACTCCGATGCCGTCCTAGCACGCCGGGCTCCTTCTTGGTTGACGGCCAAGATCGTAACGCCGTACAATAATCATATCTGTGGGAATTCGGGATTCACTTGAGAGCCGACGCCACGCCCGTTGAACTGACCGATTTTGCCGAACCGCGGGATCTCCGCTACCGCAAGCGGCTCTTCCCTGGTGCGGAGGATCTGGTTTTCGACACTAACCGGAAGGGCTTCGTGCCGCTGCCGATCCTGCTGAGGAAGCTAATCCGGTACCTGAGCGCGCCGGAATTTCGCATCCTTGTGTACCTCCATCTTCGCGCCAGCCGGTACGGCATCTGCTTTCCGACACTGGACGAGATGGCATTCGAAATCGGGCTCAACGGTAGGAAAAACATCATCCCGCACATCCAAAGCTTGGAGGATAAGCGCGCGATCACCACGCGAACGGCAGCAGGGAAAAAGTTCTACTTGGTGCACGATCCGAGGGTGGCGCTGCAGCACCTGATTGACAAGAACTTGATCCCAGATGAAGGAATCGAGGAGATCGCTAGCCTCTGCCACGATCTCAGACAACAGCCGCTCACGCGCCCGACCAGGAAGAAGACTGATGGGGTCGATTCGAGGCGTCGCGCGGTAGCACCAAAAGAAGCGGGAGCCTCTCATGGTACTTGACAGTACTTTTCACCTAACTTTTCCACAGGGTGAACCGTTACTGCACATAAAACACTGGTTGACTTTTGGAGTACGACTTATGACGATGATGAGGTAAAGCGACCGGGGAAGTAACCGTGTGGAACGGAGCACTCTTTGCACGGACTGCCCATTCGGTTCGATTCCGACCCCGGTCTCTCGGTATTGCCAATCGCCGGCATTAACGGACGGCGATAGGCATGGGGGCGTAGCTCAACCTGGATAGAGTCCGGGGTTCGTACCCCGGGGACACCAGTTCGAGTCTGGTCGCCCTTTCCAAATGGCCGCTGGTCTCACGACTGGCGGCCAATTTTTTTAAAAGATTCCGATTCGCGTCGCTGTGGCGATCAGGCCGCTTCCTCTGGCCCCAGGGCGATGAAGGAAGCACAGGCAAGGAGGGAATGCTAGCATTCCCCCTGCCCAAAGTATAGCCCCATCCGCCCGCTACTGAAAGCACGCTCGTAACCCGCAGTTCAAAGGGTATGTATGTACTGTACATGCTTTATGGTATGTGGCGTACGTGCATACCATAGCACACTCATGTACCATGTGTACCGTTCCTTAGTTGGTAGGGAATCAAGGTGTTCCACATGGCCGACGACCTCCCTGAGTTCTCGGTAATCAAGGCAGAAAATTGCCCGAAGGAACTAAAGAAGCGCCTGAAGATTAGGGCGCTTGAACGGGACGTCGACCTCCAAGACCTGATCATCGAATACTGCCGAGAGGGTCTGGATAGAGAGGCCGAAAAACTGTTCAAGCGCAAGCCCCGGTAGCAAGATATCACCGAGCCGCGTCGCTTGAGATCCAAACTGCTTAATGCCCATTAATGCCCACAAAGGTCTACCCGGCAGATGCAGATCCCGCCCCTTCTGGTCGTCCAGCGCACCCCTTACCTTCCGAAGTACCGCACCTCCGTGCCATTTGCTCCACAGCCGCGTTTCGGGTAATCTGCCCTTACACCGGAAAGGAGGTGGTCGAATGACAAGTTCTGATTGTAGTAACTGTAGTGGGAGTCTAAGACCAGGTGAGGTGGCTGAGACTTAGAGCTGGTTGCTCTAAGCGGGGCTTCCGGCGCCCAGCGCCAGAAGCTACAGCCCGCACACTAACCGGTGAGTTAGGATTGGATTCCGGCGTAGGTCGCGCCGGTAGTTCGATTGCAGAACCCGGAGTTGCCGTAGAGGCCACGTAGAGTGACCACCTCTTGGTCAATCCCAAACAGTCCACCGGGCGGCCCGTGCTGAAATGGCGCGGGCCGTTCTGTTTTGGGAATGCCTTTCACCACGGAGTCACAGAGACACAGAGAAAATCGGGCCTGAAAATTCCTGGTGCGAGCAAGGTGTAGCTCTTCCAATTGCATGTTTTCTCCGTGCCTCTGTGTCTCTGTGGTGAGGTTTTAGCTTTTCTCGAACCCTAACCGGATCACTTCCGCCGTGTCTTTTGCCAGAGGAAGCGCTTCTGCTTCCTCCCGCGTGTACCAGCGGGCCTCGACCGCATCGCCCGAAGGCTTAGCTTCCCCCGAGACCCGTCGACACAAGAAATCAATCAGCACGTAGTGATAGAGCGTGCGCTCCTCGGCGTCCCGCAACACGCGGTCGTAGACGCCGAGCAGGTCTGCCGGCTCAACGGTTAGGCCAGTCTCTTCTAAAGCCTCGCGCACCGCGGCTTCGCGCAGGGTCTCGCCGACTTCCAACACGCCTCCGGGAATCGACCATTCTCCCTCCAGCGGTGGATGGCCACGCTTCACCAGCAGCACGCGGTCGTCCTCGATAATGATTGCGCCCACTCCCACCAGCGGCTGATCCGGATATTCGCGCTTCATACCGTAAGGATTCTAAAGCATCCTTTCTCTGCGGCTCTGTGGTTAAAATGAAGTTGCGCATGGCCCTGGAAGAATACCAACGCAAACGCCGCTTCGAGGAGACTCCGGAGCCTCCGCCGAAGCTCGAAACAAAGTCGAAGCACCGATTCGTGGTGCAAAAGCACCGCGCCACGCGACTGCACTACGATTTCCGGCTGGAGATGGAAGGCGTGCTCAAATCCTGGGCCGTCCCCAAAGGGCCGTCGCTCGATCCCGCCGATAAGCGTCTAGCTATGCAGGTGGAGGACCATCCGGTGTCGTACTTCGATTTTGAAGGCATCATTCCTGAGGGCAACTACGGCGCCGGTACGGTAATGGTGTGGGACGTGGGCACATGGGAGCCGCTCTCACCGCAGCCGGTGAACGGGAAATATGTTCCCGGGACAGACGCTGAAGCCGTCGAGATGTTAAAGAAAGGAGACCTCAAGATCCGGCTTCATGGCAAAAAGCTGAATGGTGATTTTGCGCTGATTCACATGAAGGCGCGTCGTCCGGGAAGCAAGGGCACAGAGTGGCTGCTGATCAAGAAGCAGGACGACTATGCGGTTGAGGGTTACAACATCGACGACTACGACACGTCCGCCCTGAGCAAGAAGACCATGGCGCAGATTGCCGGCGCAGAAGATGCGGCTGAGTGGAAGAGCAGCCGTCCGGCATCTCGAGGCAAGGTGAAAGCTCCATGGCTGGCTGACACGTTGGCCAAGCTGGATAAAAAAAAAGACAAAAAGCAAACCGCAGAGTACGCCGAGGACGCAGAGAATAACAAAAAGTTGAAGGCAAGCAGCGCCCATCGTTCTGCACCTCAGCATGCGGTGAGAAAGATTCGTTCTGAGACCCCGGCGTCCTCTGCGTCCTCGGCGGTTCAATCGATAGAAGGCGCCGTAAAGCGTGCGATGCCTGCGGCGATCACTCCCATGCTGGCCACGCCGGCCGACAAGCCATTCGACGATCCCGACTGGTTATTCGAAATCAAGTGGGACGGCTACAGAGCAGTCGCCTTCATCGACAACGGCAAGGTCCGCCTGGTTTCGCGCAACCAGAACGATCTCACCGCACAATTTTCGGAACTACTCGAACTGCCAAAGTTCGTCCGCGCCAAGACCGCCGTGCTCGACGGTGAGATTGTCGCGCTCGACGAAAAAGGCCGGTCATCATTCAGCCTGATGCAGCAGCGTACCGGCATTCGCAGCCATGGGCGTCGCGCCGCCGGCCGCTCCGACGTGCCGATCGCCTACTACGTTTTCGATTTGATCTACTTGGACGGCTACGACCTGCGTCGCGCGGCTCTTGAAGAACGAAAGCAGGCACTGACGCAGATCATTAGCCCCACCGGACTGGTTCACTATTCGGAACATTTTCCGGAACGCGGCATCGCGCTGTTTGAAGCCGCGAAAAATCAGGGGCTGGAAGGCATCCTGGCCAAGCGCCGGGCAAGCAGCTACGATGAACGCCGCAGTCACGATTGGTTGAAGATCAAGATTACTCAAACGATTGACTGTGTCATCGGCGGGTACACCGATCCCGAAGGCACGCGGCAGTATTTCGGATCGATCGTGCTCGGACTCTACGACAAATCAGGCCGGCTCATTCACGTAGGACAAGCCGGGACCGGATTCAATCAGGCGATGCTAAAGCAGATTTACCAAGTCCTCAAAGAACTGGAGACCAGCCGCACCCCATTTCACGGGGCAGTCGACGCCCGCAACGTGCATTGGGTGAAACCCAAGCGAGTGGCGGAGATCAAATTCACCGAGTGGACGCACGAAACCGCTGAGGGTGGCCTGAAGCTGCGCGCCCTTGTATTCATGGTCCTGCGCGAAGACAAAGATCCGAAAGAATGCACTTTTGCGGAGCAGAGCCCGGAAGTGAAGGCCGAAAGGTGAGAGAGGCCACTGAGGTACCAGCTGTGCGGAGAAACGGAGTCACTTAATGTCTTTCATCGCCATCATCGAACCATAGTCGCGCCCGGAGGGTTCCACCGCCCGGACGACCATTCCATCAAAGGCATCGCGGAACTCGGGATACTTCGCGAGCACCGCCTTCATGACCGCGGCATTCTCCTGGAAGGTCTTGCCGCTGTCGGAAACGTCGGCTGCCTGGTACTTAACCACCAGGTCGAAGTCTTGCCCAACCGGCAACGGAAACGCTGCAGTCAGGCGATACGTCTTGGCTCCCGACACCAGATCGACAGTCGTGCCGCCGCTGGGCAGATCGCTGGGCTTGACAGTCTCGGATTCGTCATAGAGTTTGTCGGTCATTTGCGTGTACATGAACGGCACCGGAACCGCCAGTTCGCGGGCTTCGAGGAAACACAGCCATGCGTTGTGAGTTTGTCCTTTGGTCTTGAAGGCGCGGGCCTTGTCTGCGAACCACTTTGAATCGTGACCGGCAATCTCAGGGTCTTTCACGTAGAAACCGCCGACTTTCCACTCCGCTCCCTGCTGCTGCAGCACGAACGACACGGTGCGCGGCTTAGCTCCGGCAACATCCAGGGTCACAATCGCATAATTCCCCGGCTGCAGATTCGGGATCACAAACTCGGCGCTGTTTGCCGTCTGACCGCTCGGCCCAAACACGCCGCACAAAAATTCCGCCCTCTGCAGTGGTGCACTACCCTCGATCTTTAACAGATACGGCGGACGCGGCACCGCGGTAGCTCCCGAAAGGCTGCTCTGGTTGTCTTTGACCGCAGTTTCAATCCCTGAAAAGTCAGCGGCCAGGCTAGGGATGGAATTCTGCTTCAAGGCCGCAGCATCTCCCTTTGCCGCGATGTCGAAGTAGCGTTTAGCTGCGCCGTCCAGGGCGGTGCGCGTCGGTTGGTCCATGTCGCCCGAAGTAAGACAAGTCTGCGCTTGACTCAATCCGACGAAAAACCCGCAGAGCAGCAGAAGGAGGAGGAAGAACGAAATGTAGTAGAAGAAGATCGAATGTTCTTTCACGGTCATGGCAAAGATGCTCTGGCTAATTCATCTGATTTTACTCTTAGACTGGAACGTGGCCAACACGAGCCCGACTGCTGCGTTGAATGACAAATTGCAACTCTCCTGCCCCTGTGTTACCGTCCCTTTGATTCCCTTTTAGGCGAAAGGACCAGAGCTTATGGTCGGCTGGATCATCCTCGGGATTCTGGTAATCATCGGCTTCATGGTGGCTGGGATGTACAACAGCCTCGTCCAGTTGCGCGTGCGCTGCGACTCGGCCTGGTCCGATATTGATGTGCAACTGAAGCGGCGACACGACCTCATCCCCAACCTGGTCGAAACCGTCAAAGGATACGCCGCCCACGAAAAGGGCACGTTCGAGAACATCGCCAAGTTCCGCTCCATGGCGATGCAGGCAACCGGCCCAGCCGACAAGGCTGCAGCAGAAAATCAGCTGACCGGCGCGTTAAAGAGCCTGTTCGCGGTGGCGGAGGCCTATCCTGATCTGAAGGCGAACCAGAATTTCATACAGTTGCAGGGCTCGCTCAGCCAGCTTGAAGACACCATTCAGAACGCTCGTCGCTATTACAACGCCGTGGTTCGCGATTTGAATACGAAGATCCAATCGTTCCCCACCAACCTTCTGGCGGGGATGTTCAATTTCCAGGTCCGGCAATTCTTTGAAGTCGCCGCCGCTGACCGCGAGCCGGTCGCGGTGAAATTCTGAGGTCAGTGTGATGCCCCGAGCCGCACTGCTGCGGCGCTCCCCCACGCGCGGGCTTTCGCTGGTTCTTGGCCTTCTTCTTTTCGCCTCGCCTCTTTTCGCCCGCAGCTGGCGTGTGGCCGATTTCAACGACACTATCAGCGTCGGGGAGGACGGCTCTGAGGCCGTCCGTGAACGCCTCACACTGGTCTTTGACGGAGAGTGGCACGGCATTCACCGCTTCATTCCTGTCGATTATCCCGGCCCGCGTGGCACAAACTTCACACTCTTTCTGAGCATCACCGGCGTCACGGACGGCGAAGGCAACAAGCTGAAGTACGAATCTTCCACGTCCAACGGCTTCCGCGATCTCAAAATTTACATTCCCGGCGCCGCCGACGCTACGCGCACCGTCGAGATCGATTACACCGTTCGCAACGGTTTGCGATTCTTTGAAGACCACGACGAGTTCTACTGGAATGTCACGGGAAATGACTGGCCCGTCCCCATTGACCACGCGAGCGCGTTGGTCAGCTTCCCCAGCGCCGCCGCCGGATCGCTGAGCGCGCAGGCGTTCACCGGCGTTTATGGCTCAGCCGGACACGACGCGACCGCCGACGTCAAAGGATCAGAGGTCTCGTTTGAGACGACGACTCCCTTGCCCATGCGTGGCGGATTGACCATCGACGTCTATATTCCCAAGGGCATTCTTAAAGAGCCCAGTGGGTTCACCCGCCTGATGTGGTTCCTGGGAAGCAATCCCATTGTCTTTTTGCCCCTGTGGGCATTCGTTGTGATGTTCGCGTTCTGGTGGCAATGGGGACGCGACCCCGATCCCGGCGTCTCCGTCGCGCCGATGTACGAGCCGCCGCAGGACATGTCGCCAGCCGAGGCCGGCACACTCCTCGAGGACGCCGTCCATCCCCGCGATATCACCTGTACGCTGGTAGATCTGGCGGTGCGCGGATTCGTGAAGATCGAAGAGGTCGACGACAAGGGACTGGTTTTCCATCACAAAGACTACATCTTTCACTTGCTCAAGCCGCGCGAACAATGGACCGATCTCCAGCCCCACGAGCGTGTGATGATCGAAAACGTATTTGCCGGCGGTGAGCAGATTCGCCTTTCCAGCCTGAAGAACCGCTTCTATACGGCAATTCCGGTCATTCGCCAGGACATCATGGCCGAACTGAAAACCAAAGGCATGTACGTGCTTGATCCGGAGTCGGCCAATGGCTACAGCTTCGTGGCGATCCTCATCATCGTTGGTCCATTTCTGATGCTGCAGTTTTTGTGGCACAAAGATGTTTTCAGTTCCATTGGACTTTTAATTCTCTCCGGAATTATTTCCGCCATCATCTGGTGGCTGTTTGCGCGCCAGATGACGGCCAAGACGGTGAAGGGCGGACGCACGCGGGTTGCGGTCCTCGGATTTCAGGAATTCATGAACCGCGTGGATGCCGACCGGCTGAAGCGCATGCCTCCCGACACATTTGAGAAATATCTGCCCTACGCGATGGCGCTCGGTGTAGAGCACCAGTGGGCGCAGGCGTTTGCCGGCATCGTGACCAACCCGCCCAGTTGGTACGTTGGACCGGGATACGGCCCGGGTTTCAATGCGATCTACTTTGCCAGCGCGATGCACGGTATGGCCACCGACATGCACCAGGTCTTTGTCTCGTCGCCGCGCGCGAGTTCGACCGGCTCCGGCTGGAGCGGCGGCGGATTTGGCGGTGGTGGCGGCTTCTCCGGCGGCGGGTTCGGTGGTGGTGGCGGAAGCGCGTTCTAGGCTGCGGCTCAGTACCTCATCCCTGCCGCGGTTTCTCTGGCAGCGAGCGAGCAAACTCTGTGATCCCTTATTTCACCTGCAAGGATGCGACGTAGCTTGCCACATTGTGCATTCGCTGCAGCGCTATGCCCTCACGACCTTCATCGAGTGAAGAAAACAACGGGAACCAGATCGGCATATCCGGTGATCCGTGTGCCGGCGTGAGTGTTGGCGTCCCGAACTGCACGACCGAATAGAAATAGTCGTAAGGAAACTTACCGCCGTTGCGCTTGGCCATTGCCGTCAGGTTCGGTGGCTTGACCTTGCAGGCCGACGCGGCCGGGCCCTTACCGTCGGCCTTCGCTCCGTGGCAAGCTGCACAGTACTCCTGGTACATCTGTTGACCGGATGCCCAGGAAGTGCGTTTGATCGGAACCTGATTGATGGTCGTTTCTTGGGCTGCGCCCCAACTGCCCAACGAAAGCAGCACTGCCATCGTAAGGATCGAGTTGCGCATGGCAATCTCCTAACTCTGTCGTTCTACTTTCATTGCAGGCCAAAGTTGTGACGCTTGCGATGTCACGCGTCACAGAGGTGTGTGAGATTGGCACAGCTTATTCCAGATCGAACGCCAGCCACTGCAGCTTGCCGTCGCGCTCCACCTGCAGCACCACCGGATCGCCGGGCTTGAGGTTGTTAAGAGAAGTGCGCAACGATTCCACCGAATTGACGGGAGCTGTGTTTATCGCGTGGATCACATCGCCGGTCCTGAGGCCAGTCTCTGGACCGAGCAGGTCAGCAGCGCGCGCCACCACCACTACGCCCGACGGAATGCGTAGCTCGCCTACCGTGGAGCGCAGCTGGTCGGTCAAATCAATCGCCAAAACGCCGAGCCGCCGAATCAGGCTGGTTTCAGGATCGACCGCGTCCGTAAGCTTGTCCATCGCATCACGATGTTCAACCACTGGGATTTCCAGTGTCTTCTTTTCCCCTCCACGTAACACGACCACCTTCATCACCTGATCCAGAGGGTGCAGATACATGGCCGCAGTTAGTGCGGGCAGCGTGTCAATGCGCCGCCGGTCAACACTCAGAACTATGTCTCCAATCTTCAGTCCAGCCGCTTCCGCGGGCCCTCCCGGATCCACATCCGAGATCACAACTCCGTAACTTTGCGGCAGTCCCAGCCCTTGTGCCAGCGTTGGAGTGATGGTTTGCGCGGCCGCTTCGATTTCCACCTGGTGCACGTGGCCGTACTTGCGCAGACTTTCATACACGAAACGCACCACCCGCGCGGGAATGGCAAATCCCAGGCCTTCGCTGCCACCGCCTTGGGAAAGAATCATGGTGTTGATCCCGAGAACGTATCCGTCCATGTCCACGAGCGGTCCGCCGCTGTTGCCGGGATTGATGGGAGCATCGGTTTGGATATAAACCATGGGCTTGTCGGGATCAGGCTGCCGGCCCACTGAACTCACTACTCCCATGGTGACGGTGTTCTCCAGCCCCTCGGGGCTGCCGACGGCGACCACCAGTTGCCCCTGATGCACTGGCCGCGCGGCGCCCAGCGCCAGCGTCGGCAGCCCAGTCTGCTCGATCTTGAGCACCGCCAGGTCCGATTCTCGGTGAACGCCGATCAATTTCGCCGCGAACACATGTTCTTTCCCGACCGGTGTAACCTCTGGGGAATCACCCGCAGGGGCGGGCAGGACCACGCGGATCTGGCGCGCGCCCTGCACCACATGCGCATTTGTCACGATGTAGCCATTGCTGTCCACGATTACACCGGAGCCAATCGCGTGCTGGCGGGCAATCAATGCTGTCTCGCTGCGGCTGCTTTCTTCCAGTGCTCCGTAGCCGGTGACTTGAATCTGCACCACCGCGGGCGAAACCTTTGCCACCAGCCCTTCGAGAGCCGCATTCAGTTGCTGCAGGACCTGCGGCGCCTCTGATGGACGGGGTCCGACCGCCTTGCCCAATTCAGCCGCAGGACTTGCGTTTTGCCGAGCGGCACTTGCCGTCGACGTCGAACTTGGCGGAGCGCCTTGTGCGAGGGCCGAGAGCGAGATGAAAGCGAGAACAGCGACGATTCCAAGCCTGAACATCAGCTTTCTGGAAGGGGGGAACATGGGACGGCTCCTTTCAACCTGCGGCCGTATAACTAAGATGAACCGTAAAGGTTAGCCGATTCATTGTGCCAGAGACGACCGGAAGTGTGCTTCGGACCGATTGTGTGGATGCCCCATCCTTTCGCGTTCGTTGCGAAAGGGTGGGATACAACCCAATAATCGCGTGTCCGGCTCGCGTCCTTGCTAACCCTGCCATTGCCCCCCTACCCGCCTCCCGCAGGGGGAACCTACTCCTACCCGTGTCATAGCAGTTACCAGGCTTTCACGGGGGGTAGCATCCATGATATAAGGGCGGATTAGCAGACTCCTGAACTCCATTCAGGGGGACGCCGCAATGGAACTGGCTTTTGCAGGAAAAAGCGGCCAGGAGCGAGGAGGGCTTGTGTCCGAAGCACGGACGGGGAAACGATTCCCGCTGGAATTGCCCATCAAGATCCACCGAACCGAAGAGGGCGGACAACACGACGGCGTCACCGGCAACCTGAGCGCCGCCGGAGTGTACATTCGCGCCGACGCTGCCATGGATGTCGGTTCGACCGTCGAGTTTGAAATCGCCCTGCCTCCGGAAGTGACCGGGGCCAAGGAAAACGTGATCGTGCAGTGCCGCGGTCGGGTGGTGCGCACCGACGAACCCGCATCCGGCAAGGGTGAGGGCCGGGGCGTGGCCTGCGTGATCGATTCGTACGATTTCGTTCGCCACGAGTAATGTTGAGGAACTGACGCCATGCTAAAACTAATTCTGGCCGACAATCAGGCTATCTTTCGCGCGGGCATCGCCAAAGTCCTGGCGGTTGAAGACGAGATGCGCATTGTCGCGCAGGCGCAAACCGCGGAGCAGATGTTCATGGCGCTGGACAAGTTCCGCGCTGCCGTGCTGGTGGTCGCCGGCGGGTTTCACACCGATTTCGGCGCCGTGCTGCAGGCGGCGAACAAAGTGAAGACCCGGGTCGTCGTCCTGGCTGATACCGGCGAAAGCGCGCAACGCTATATGGGAAATGGCGCGCACGGCGTGGTCTATCGCAACGTGACCAGTCCCGCGCTGGTGGATTGCGTGCGCAAAGTCGCCCGCGGCGAAACCTGGGTGCAGGACATCGCCGTACCCAGCGAACTCACCGAGAACGATATGGTCGGCCTGCGCGTGCGCGATCGCCTCACCGCGAAGGAACTGCGCATCGTCGCCCTGATTGTGCAGGGCTACAAGAACAAAGAAATCGCTTCACAACTGGGCACCACCGAGCAGGTCATCAAAAATTACCTGCGCAACGTCTATGACAAGATCGGCGTTTCCGACCGCCTCGAGCTGGCGCTGTTCACCATCCACCACCGGATTCTGAACGAAGCCGCCGCAGCCACCGCGGCCACTGCTCCGCCGCAACCGGGACAGGCCGTGCCGTCGTAGACTCTTGGGATGTGGGGAAAAGGCCGCTGAAAGGCGGCCTTTTTATTTCACAACAATTTTGTCATCCCGAGCGAAGAAGCCTGATTCGCTTTGCGAATCAGGCTTCGTAGTCGAGAGACCTGCTGCTCCCTACACGATCTTCTCACCCACCGACTTCGCCTGTGTGAACAGATACAAGTAATCCGGGCCGCCGGACTTGGAATCCGTCCCCGACATGTTGAATCCGCCGAAGGGATGCGCTCCCACCATCGCTCCCGTACACTTGCGATTGATGTACAGGTTGCCGACGTGGAACTCCCGCACGGCGCGCTCCGCTTTCTCCTTCGACTTCGTGTAAACCGCGCCGGTTAGGCCGAACTCGGTGTCATTGGCAATCTCCAGCGCGTGATCGAAGTTTCTTGACTTGATCACCGCCAATACCGGTCCGAAAATTTCTTCCTGCTCCAGCTTCGACCTGGGTTTGATATCGGCAATCACCGTCGGTGGAATGAAATATCCTTCGCCCGGTGCTCGATCACCGCCGGTAATCAAGCGTCCGTCGTGCTTCCCAATCGCAATGTACGCCAGGATCGACTTCATCGAAGATTCATTGATAACCGCGCCCATGTTCGGATTTTCCGTGGGATCGCCGACCGTGATCTTCTCCACTCGTGCCTTCAACGCTTCCAGGAACTTGTCGTAAATTCGCTCGTCCACGATGGCGCGAGAGCAAGCCGAACACTTCTGACCCTGGAAACCGAACGCTGCAGAGGCAACACCCTCAACCGCCGCGTTGAAATCGGCATCGGCATCGACGATGATCGCGTCCTTGCCACCCATCTCGAGGATGGTGCGCTTGATCCACATTTGTCCGGACGGCACTTCCGCGGCGCGTTTATTGATGTCGAGGCCAACCTCGCGCGAACCGGTGAAGGCGATATATCGCGTCTTCGGATGCGCGACAACAGCGTTTCCGAACGTCGCTCCGGATCCCGGGCAGAAGTTCACCACGCCATCGGGAATTCCGACTTCCTCCAGCAACTCGACGAATTTTGCGGCGATGGTTGGCGAGTCGCTCGAAGGCTTCAGAATGACCGCGTTGCCGGAAACGATCGAGGCCAGCGTCATCCCCGCCATAATTGCGCAGGGAAAGTTCCACGGCGGAATCACAGCGCCCACACCCAGCGGAATGTAACGCAGCGAATCGCGCTCGCCGGGAAGCTGCACGTCGGTCGTGACCTTCGCCAGCCGCAAGGCCTCACGGCTGTAGTATTCGCAGAAGTCGATGGTTTCGGCGACGTCGCCATCGGCTTCGGCCCAGTTTTTGCTCACTTCAAAGACCATCCATGCAGCAAACTCGAACTTGCGCTCGCGCAGCATGTCGCCGACGCGAAACAGCAGGCTGGCACGCTCCTCAAACGAGGTCTGCCTCCAGGACTCGAAGGCTTTCAGCGCAGCCTGCATCGCCGGTTCGACGTGCTCTTTTCCCGCCTTCTGGTGTACCCCGACCACCTGCGACGGCTTGGCCGGATTCAGCGACCTGATCTTGTCTGACGTTTTGACCCGCTTGCCGCCGATGATCAGGTCGTACTCGCGGCCCAGTTGGGCGCGGACTTTCTCGATGGCGGCGCGCATTTTGCGCGCATTTTCATCATTGGCGAAATCGGTCAGCGGCTCATTGGTGAACGGGCCTTCATGAAGGCGAATCTGGGGACGGACAGGAGCTTCAACGGTTGCCATAGGTGACCTCGGAATCTATATGGATGCTAATGAGGCAAGTGCCGAACCAGTAATTCTAGCACCGGAAAAGAGCACCCTGCCGGACACTTTGACTCACCGCCGCCACGGCCTGAGCACTCGATATCCCGGAACTGCGGTTGGCGAAGCCTTGCTGGCCTCGAGCAACTTTCGCCTCACCAGCCACCGAACCCCGGACTGCGCCGCGCTTTTCGAGATACCGATAGAATCTGCCACAGTCTGGTAGCTGGCATAAACTCGTTCCCGGCGGCTGCGAGACGCTTCAAAACTGAGCCACAGATAAACCAGAAAGCTGGTCGTTTGCCGGTCATGGCCCACCAGGTCTCGCATCAGGACATCCACAACGTAGTCATCGATCGTCATGTGCTATACCGGTCGATACTATAGCAGAGACTGCCTGATTGCGCCCTTGGCGGAGCTTTCCTATACTTCGTCCCGTAGCTGATCCAGCTCAAATGGAGAAAACGATGATTCGTGGAATAAAGTTTGTGAACGTGCCGGTGACCAACCAAGATAAAGCCGTGAAGTTCTATACCGAGAAGCTTGGGTTTCGTGTTCTCACCGACCAGCCTTACGATGACAAACAGCGCTGGATCGAGTTGGGAATACCGGGCGGTGATGCGGGCGTGGTGCTTTTCAATACCGACAACGACGCCGGTCGTATCGGCGGCCGTCAGCCCATCTCATTCTGGAGCGACGACGTGTTCGCCACCGCGCAGGTGCTGAAAAACAAGGGCGTGGCCTTCGCCATGGAACCAAGAAAAGAACAGTGGGGCTCATGTGCGATCTTCAAAGACCAGGACGGAAACCAGTTTGTGCTGTCGTCGAAGTAGCGTCGAATAAAATGACCCGAGGATTTCGCCATGCGGACAGCAGGGACCAACAAAGCTGTAAACGATCTGCTGAAGCCATACTCTCCCGAAGTAAAGAAACTCGCTCTCGCCACACGCGCGTTTGTATTGCGCATGATCCCGAAAGCAATGGAGCAGGTGGATACCAAGTCGAAGCTGATCGGCTTTGGCTTTGGGACGGGATACAAAGACATGATCTGCAGTCTCCTGCCGGCCAAGACCTGGGTGACGCTGGGAATTGGTTGGGGAGCAGAATTGCCGGATCCGCAAGGTTTGTTGGAAGGCGCCGGCAAAGTTCACCGTCATGTGAAGCTGAAAACCGAGTCGGACTTGGAGATTCCCGCGCTGGAAGCTCTTCTCAAGGCCGGGATCGTGCACTGGGAAACCAAGCGAAAAAAGACGGCTAAGGTTTAGTTCCTGCTCCGTCGGTGGCGGACGGGCGTCGGCCCCTACGTGAGTATTGGCAGGTTCACACCGGTTGCGCCACCAGCTGCTCCACTGGCTCCAACCGCGCCGTGAAATGCCGCAAAAACGGCGCTTCGTAGGTCAGCTTCATTCCCTGGATCTGGTTACGCCGCTTCCAGACTTCCAGAATCACCTCGACCACATAATCGATGTGGCTCTGCGTGTAAACCCGGCGCGGGATGGCCAGCCGCACCAGATCCATCTTTGCCGCCGCACCAAACATCAGCGTGCCAATTTCCACCGAACGAATCCCGCCTTCCAGGTAAAGTTCCGCGGCCAGCGCCACCCCCGGAAATTGCTCGGGCGGAATGTGCGGCAGGAAAGCTCGCGCATCGATGTAGATGGCGTGCCCGCCCGGCGGCTGCACGATCGGAACGCCTTGCCGGGCAATGTGGTCGCCCAGGTAAGCGGTCGAAGCGATCCGGTAACGCAGATAGTCCTCATGCAGCGCCTCTTGCACCCCCACCGCGATGGCTTCCAGGTCGCGCCCTGCAAGGCCGCCGTAGGTCGGATAGCCCTCGGTCAGAATCAGCAGGTTTTTTTCCTGCTGCGCCAAAATATCGTCGTTGGTGCACAGGAAGCCGCCAATGTTCGCCATGCCGTCTTTTTTTGCGGACATGGTGCAGCCGTCGCCGTAACAAAACATTTCCTGCGCGATCTGCTTCGGCGTCTTTGACTCGTAACCCGCCTCGCGCAGCTTGATGAAGTAAGCGTTCTCCGCGAAACGGCAGGCATCGAAATAAAGCGGCAAGCCATGCCGGCGGCACACCGCGCTCACCTGCCGCACGTTTGCCATCGAGACCGGCTGTCCGCCACCGGAGTTATTCGTGACCGTGAGCATGACCAGCGGAATGCGCTCGCGCCCCACACGCTGAATCAGGTTCTCCAGCGCCTCCACATCCATGTTGCCTTTGAACGGATGGACCAGGCTCGGCTGTTTTCCCTCAGGAATCACCAGATCGACCGCTTCTGCGCCGACAAATTCCACATTCGCGCGGGTCGTGTCGAAGTGCGTGTTGTTGGGAACGACGTCGCCCTTCTTGCACATCACGCTGAACAGAATGCGCTCAGCCGCCCGCCCCTGGTGCGTGGGAATCACGTGGCGATAGCCGAAGATTTCCTGGATCGAGTCACGAAAGTGGTCATAGCTTCTGCTGCCGGCGTAACTCTCGTCACCTTCCATGACTGCGGCCCATTGCTTCGTCGACATGGCGCCGGTGCCGGAATCGGTCAGCAGATCAATCAACACGTCATCGGCGGGGAGCAGAAAGAGGTTGTAATGGGCGGCGTGCAACAGTTGTTCGCGCTCCCGGCGGGTCGTCCAGCGGATCGGCTCAACGCTCTTGATACGGAATGGTTCAATGATGGTCCTGGCCATGGCGTAATTCTCCATTTACAGGACACACCTTCGGTAAACCGCTGTCAGTGACGGAAATCACGTGGGGGGTGACCTTCGCTGCAGTTCGGGTTACTGGTGGACCTTCACCGATTCCCGGCTCTCGGGCGTTTTGAAGCTCATCGCCGCCGTGCGTTCCAGCTTGTCCCACGCGAAGGGCTGGCCTCCGATAGCTCGTTTTACCGTGCGGAACAAAACGACTGAAAACAACTGCCGATAAGCGAACCGCTGCAGCCAGACCTGGCTGAGGAGCCACGGGTCTTCTTTTGCATCCGGCTGCCGGCGTTCCAGCGCGAAGGCAATGGCGGAGGTCACGAAATCAATGATCAGAAACGCCGCGAAGAAAATCACCAGACGCTGGAAGTTTGCGGGATCCGTCGAATCCGGGTGAAACGACTTCTGCACAAAATACCAGAGCGCCCCGAAGATAAACATCAGATCAATGAATGGCGACACCAGCGGCAGCAGAATCTGGAAGATTACGATGTTCGGCAAAGCCACCCAGCCCAGCACGCCCTTGCGCGCAAACACGCCGCGATGCTTCCACACTGATTGCAGAATTCCAAACGACCAGCGAAAGCGCTGCCGCATCAGGCCGTTGGCATTGATCGGCGCCTCGGTGTATGCAAGCGCCAAATCCTCATATTCCACCCGATAGCCGCGCCGCAACAGCGCCATCGTCAGGTCGGCGTCTTCCGCTACGGTATCGGTGTGATACGCTCCGGCTTCGCGCACTGCCGAAGTCCGCCATGCCCCGATCGCGCCCGGCACAACGCTCACCGCTCCCAGTGTGTTCAGCGCCCGCCGCTCAAAATTCTGGCTGGTGATGTACTCCAGCGCTTGCCAGCGCGTCCACAAGTTCACGCGGTTCCCTACCTTGGCGTTTCCCGCCACCGCTGCCACCTTGGGATTCAGGAAGTGCGGCACCAGTCGCGAGATTGCATCGGGCGCAATCGCCGTGTCGGCATCGATGCCGACGAAAATTTCCTCGTCGCGCAGATGCTGCAGCCCGAAGTTGAGGGCCTCGGCCTTGCCGGAATTCGGCTTGGTCAGGATCAGCACTTGTCCTGACGCTTCCTCAGGCGCAAACGCTTCACGCACAACTTCCAGGGTCCGGTCCTTCGATCCGTCATCAATGACGATGACCCGCAAATCCGGATAATCAGAAGCCAGCGCGGCGCGCACCGTCCGCTCGATCACTTTTTCTTCGTTGTACGCAGGAATGAGGACGGCCACAGCCGGCTGGAACGGCCGTGACTCCCTGCCCAGTCCAAGCCGGCGTTCCTTTAGTCGGTCAAAAATAGCAAGGGCGCCAACGAACAGCAATCGCCCAGTCATGAGCAAATCGCCCAGAAAAAAGATCCAGACGATTCCCTGGCTGGCAAAATCCCACAATGCAAACGCGGTCCGGTTGAGCCGCGCTGCCCAGCGCTGGTTGGGCGAGACCGGCGGCATAATATCCGCCTTGGTTTTGCCCAGAAGCTGATACAGCGGAACAATACTGAGTCCCTTGGCCCGTATACCCTCGATTATTTCCGGAAGAGCGGCCACGGTCTGACTACGGTCGCCTCCGCCGTCATGCAACAAAATAATGCTGCCGCAGAAACGTGTATCGGCGCCGCACGGAGGAAGATGCGTGATGACGCGGTCCGCGATCTCGGCAGCTGTGGGGCGCGGATTGTCTTTCCAATCGTTGGGATCGATCTTGTCGCCCACAATGATGTAGCCCAGACCTTGCGCGATAGTCAGCGGGCGCACCTGGTCGGTGGTGTCGGGTTCCTGGTCAATCGAGTATGGCGGCCGGAAGAGAATCGTGTGCACACCCAGACGGCTGGCGAACAACTCTTCCGCCAGATTAATTTCAATTTCGTTGAACCGGCGTGAAATGTTGCTGATATCGGGATGGGTGAAGGTGTGGTTCCCAATCTCATGCCCATCGCGGTAGATGCGGTTCATGATCCCGCCGAACCGGTCCGCCTGCAGGCCGATCAGAAAAAATGTTGCCGGGGCATTCTCGCGTTTGAGAACGTCAAGTATTTTCGGTGTCCAATCAGGATCAGGCCCATCATCAAAGGTTATCGCTACTTCGTTAGGGTTATAACCATAGCGGCCCACACGATAGGGCTCGGGCAAATTGTCAAAGTTCTCATCGGTGACGAGTCCCGTCGCCGGATCAACTGTCAGCCCGCGCTTCCCATTGGTCGGCTCAGCTTCAATGCGAAATATCTCGCCTGTGCCTTCCATGTCCACATCGTCGCCTGGAGACACGTCCTTCAGCTTGCCGGCAGCATCCTGCTGGCCCGGCGTGTCCCATACCTTCCACAAGGAGCGGTCTTCGGAGCCAAGGCGCCACAGAGCGAATGTCTGGATCCCAAAGTTCTGTGCCGCTCGCATTTCGTTCAGCGCAGTGACCGCGTCGAGAAACCAGATGTCGTGCTGCAGATTGCGCTCGTCCATGTAGCTGACGTGCGGATTCATGCTGTCGCCGTCAAAATCGACGTCTTCGTCGGAGTCCCGCGCCGCCAGCCACGCGTCCTGCACCGATTGGTTAATGTCTTTTGTCCCCGGCGGTAACTGGCCATTCTTCAAACGTTGTGGCCAATCGTAGCCATAGTTGCCGACCGCGCAGATGAACTTGTCCAGAGGAACCACCTTGCGCGCCGTCTCCAGGTTCTTCACAAACCAATCCTGTGAAGCAATTGGCCCGGGCTCGCCACCGGGATAATGCTCGTCATAATCCATGACTACTACGCCGTCGGCCGCTGTTGAAACCGCCTGATAATCGAAATCTTCGTTGTGCGGTTGCACGCTGACATAAAGCTTCAACTGCTTCTGGTGCAGGTCGGCCGAAAGTTCATTCAGCAGCGCGACATATCCCTTCTGCCCTTTCTTGGGGAAGTCCTCGAAGTCCACCATCAGGCCGTGATACTTGTCGCTCGCCAAAAAAGCGCCTACCTCTTGCCGAAAGCGTGCGCGAGCGTCGGGATCGTTGAGAAATGTGCTGATGTCGACCCAGTTCGCGCCGTCCGAGTTGTTGACCATGGGAAAGACTTCCATGCTTGCGTCTTCCGTCTGGAGAAACTTCATCACTTTGTCATCCACGGAATGGACCACCGGACCTTGTACGACGTCAAAAAACGAACTGGTTTGTTCGTCGATGCCTTGCAAACGGCCGTCGGGAGACAGAACATGCAGCCACTCGGGATAGAGCAGGTCAATCTGGTGAGCATATTCACGCAACGACGAGAAACTGGCCGCGTCCCACGAAACGTAAAATGCGGCGCGCACGCCTTCTTCGGAATTGAGCTTGAGCTGCGAAGGGGCAATTTTGCGGCGATGTCCCCGCTGCTCCGCTAGTTTCTTTCGCCGCTCCAGGCTTTTCTCGCGCTCGTTCTTTTTCAGCGCGTGATAGGCCTTCTGCTGCGGGGGCAAGAACAGCGCGGGAAACTGTTCTCCGTGCAAGGCGTTATAGATGAAGAAAATGACCAGCAGCATGAAGCCGATGGCAAGAGCATCGAAGAAGCGCCGCAGCCGCTTCCAGCGGGCCTGGCGAGGATCGTAGAAAACTGGTTGTGCCATGAAAACAGGGTTTTGTACATCCTAAGCTGGGTACAACGCAGGGTCAAACGATTGCGAAGGAGCCACGAAGTCAGTGTCAGTAACTGTAATTGAGAGTTAGCACTTAAACCCCCGGCCAGGGTCAATGAGTGCTATCGCGATGTTTCGCCAACTAGCGATTTCTATGCTGGGAATCGCGCTAATGACGCCGATAGTTAAACCAAGCCAAAAAGCCAAGGATTGCTCCCCAGCAGGCAATGGCCGGAAACAACAGTGTTCTGGGCCATCTCAAGTCCGCTACCAGAACCATGATGTAGACTATCCCCAACGCAAAGAAAAAGCCGTAGAAAAGAAGTCTTCGCTTAAATAGATTGAGCGGCTTCCCGGCACCAGTCGCACGGCCCCAAAGCCAAGACAAAAACAGAAAAATCAGGGCAAGCCCAGTGCCGACCAAGAAATCGCTGACCAAACCGAGTGCCCTCCCATCGGGTCTTCAGACAGAAAGTTTACTTGATTACTGTTTCAATCAGGCGATTTCACTCAAGATCCCAGTCAGCTAGTTCCGGGCAGCACCCGACCCTCCCTATATTTCTCCTCTAAATCCAGCCATTGCCACGTACTCCCATTGCCCGCGCTCCCCTGCCACTTTTCCCCGCTCCAAACATCCAATACAATCGATACCTTTAACGGAGTCATTGCCATGGCCAAAGCCATTTTTGCTGCCGGATGTTTCTGGGGAGTCGAAGCTACCTTCCGCCAACTGCCAGGGGTCACTTCAACTCGCGTCGGCTATACCGGCGGCCAGACCCAGAATCCCACCTACAAAGAGGTTTGCACTGATCGCACCGGCCACGCCGAGGCCGTCGAAGTCACCTACGATCCGGCCAAGCTTTCCTACGACAAGCTGCTCCAGATCTTCTGGGAGAACCACGATCCCACGCAGCTCAACCGCCAGGGTCCGGATTGGGGCACGCAATACCGTTCGGCAATTTTCTTCACCGATCCCGAGCAGCAATCTGCCGCAATCGCGTCGAAAGCCGCGCTGGAGAAGTCTCATCGCTTCAGCAAACCGATCGTCACGCTAATTGTTCCTGCGGCGGCTTTCCACGAGGCCGAAGACTATCACCAGCAATATCTGGAGAAAAAAGGTTTGGCGAGTTGCCACATCAAGACCTAGCTTGCGCAGAGTCCGGCGCTCTACTTCAAGCCTTCCACCAGGTACAAGTCCGACAGAACGCGGTTGTAGTTGTAGGCGTAGGCCTTACCGTCAGCCGAAATGTGCGGTGGCCGAATGTAGTTGATCCCAGTTGGGTCTGGAGGGCTCAGCTCCTTCCAAAGCTGCCGCTTCCCCGACTGCAGGTCGATCTGAAACACGCGAGCCGGCACCGATGGCCGATAAGCATAAACGCCTTTTCCATCACCCGTCCAGCCGAAGGCGATCTCTCCTTCACCCAGGCCTTGGATGGGCCTGGCTTCCCCACCCCCAATCGAGCGAATAGCTGAACTGCCATCAGCCTCCACGGTCAAAAAGAGCTGGCCGTCGGGCGACACAAAGCGTGTGTAGATGACCACTGCGACGCCTTCCGGAGTAATCGGGCGCGGCTGGCCATGCGGAACGTCCATCTGGTAAACCCGAGTGCCGTGGTTCGGCTCGCTCCCAATAAAAAGAATCTGGCGGTTGTTGGGCAGCCAGTTGCCCCAGTGGTAGTTGAGAGTGCCAAGGTCGATGGTTTGCGCTTGTCCGGTACCTGTGGGAGTGATGACGAGTTTGCTGAGAAAAATCCCAAGACCGAGCACCCACCTGGAATCTGCGGAAAGAGAACTTGAGTTCCCGTCGCCAAGCCGAACCGGTGGCGTCCCGTCCATTTTGCGCAGATACACGCCGCCCAGCAGTCCTCCGGCTTCCCCGGACTCATCAAACAGCAACAGCTTGCCGTCAGCCGAGAAGTCGCGAATCGCCGAAAAGTCCATCCAGGAAAGGTCCTGCTCCTTGCCTGTTCCCGGCGGCAGAGCAATAATGCCCACCCGCCAGTCATCTCTCGCAAGCAGCACGCGTCCGCTGCGGGAAACGTCAAACAAGTTGAGGATGCCGGGAATGCGGGCGATCAACCGTTGCTTTCCGCTCGGCGAGACTCCATACAAAGCGCGAGCGCCACCCGCCACAGCCGCCGTAAACCAAACCTCGTCGCCGCTTGGAGACCAGGCCAGCCCCTGAACGCTGTCGAACTGTTCGGTGAGTACTTTGGTATGGCCGGCAAGATCAGTGATCGCGATTGTGCCGGGATCACCCAAACGGCTGATGTGGTTAATGAAGGCGATCAAATCCCCCTGACGGGAAAACCGGGGATTTCCAATCCAGCCTGCAGGTTCGTAGAGAACTTTTCCCACAGGAAACTCAAGCCGGTCACGTCCTCCCACGGCGCGGGCGATGGCGATGTCCTTCCCGTCCGGTGACCAATCAGCGAATTCCACGCCGCTCTCCATCGGCCGTGGAGATCCGCCCGAAAGCACGGTGCGAGCCATCGTTCCTAGGATCGAGTACGCGCTGGTGAAATGAGGCTGCAGCCGGACGGCAACTTCGCCCGCCGACGAAACCGCCAGCAGATCACAATCGGTCAGGCCAAGGGCGCGTGATTCCGTGTCACCAGCACGGGTAGTGAACAACTCGATGGGCTTCCCTGCCCAGGCTGCCGCATAGACCACCGTTTCCCCATCGGGCGCGAAGCGCGCAGTCTGCAGGTAGCCGCGCTGGAACGTGATCTCGTGGAATTCCGCTGGCGACGGCACGAGAGCGATCTTCCGGGCCACAACAAAGGCCACCAAAGCCATCAGCACGCCTGCGCCGAGGCCGATCCATAGCGGCCCAGCCAGCCACTTCGACTGCGCGCTGGGCAGATTGAGCGGAGCTGCCACGGCGCTGCTCGAGGAACCGCTGAACGCCTCCAAAGCAAAGGCCACGTCTCTGGCCGATTGAAAGCGGTTGCCCGGGTCCTTCTCCAGGCAATGCTCAACGACTCGCGCCAGCCCTGCTGGAATGTTTGGCTGCACGTCGGTGAGATGCGGCGGCTCTGTTTTCAGAATCGCACTCATGGTGTCGGCGGCGGTCTCGCCCTGGAAAGCCCGCTTCCCGGAGACCACTTCGTACAGGATCGCACCCAGGCTGAAGATGTCAGCCCGCCCGTCTGCAGCTTTGCCTCGCACCTGCTCCGGCGCCATGTAACCGGCCGTCCCTAGAACCAGGCCGGGCTCGGTTTCCTCGGCCAACGTGGGAGTGTCCGCCCCGGAATCACCCTTGGGCCGGGTCAGCTTTGCCAACCCAAAGTCCAGAATTTTGATCCGCCCATCCCTGGTGAGAAAAATGTTCTCCGGTTTCAGGTCGCGATGGGTGATGCCCTGGTCATGCGCGGCGGCCAGCCCGCGCGCAATTTGCAGCGCGTAATCCGTAGCCTTGCGCGCCGATACCGGGCCGGTCTGGATACGCTGGCGAAGCGTCTCTCCTTCGAGCAGCTCGGTTACGACGTACGGTGAATCGCCATGCGTGCCGATATCGTATACCGCGACAATATTTGGGTGATTTAATGCAGCGGTCGCGCGGGCCTCCTGCTCGAAGCGCCGCAGTCGATCCGGGTCGCGGGAAAATGCCGGCGGCAGGACCTTGATCGCGACATCTCGCCCCAGACGGTGGTCACGGGCACGATACACTTCGCCCATGCCTCCCGCGCCAACGGAAGATTGGATTTCGTAGGGACCAAGTTTCGTTCCCGGAGTCAGCATTGAGTCACGCGCGCATTGTACGGAACTCGGCCCCTGCTTGGGAAGCGGTGGATTCCTGCCATGCCGTCTTAACTCTGCGCACTCTGCGGCCTTTCTCGGCGCTCTCTGCGTTTTAGGAATTTTATTCCGCGGTCAGCAAAATCGGCTCACCTTTGGTGATCACCAACGTGTGCTCGTAATGAGCAGACGGTCTCCCATCCGCCGTCTGCACCGTCCAGCCGTCTTCCGCCAGCACCGCCCGCCCCGAACCCGCCGCAATGATGGGCTCGACCGTGATGACCAGGCCTTCGCTCAAGACCTGATTGGCTTCTGGATCGGCATAATTGGGAACACGCGGCTCCTCGTGAATCGTGCGTCCAATGCCGTGCCCTCCCAGGTCGCGAATCACCGAAAAACCGCTGCGCCGCACTTCACGTTCAACCGCGCGCCCAATCTCCCATACGCGAAACCCAGCGCGCGCCACCAGCATGGCTTTTGCAAACGCCCGCTCCGCACAATCGACTAAGCGCTGGTCCTCTTCAGAAACTTTTCCCACTGGCACGGTGACCGCGGCATCCGCCATGAAGCCGTCTTTCTCAATGGTCACGTCCAACTTCACCAGGTCGCCGTCCCGCACTGACCGCTCGCCGGGAACGCCGTGCACCGCTTCTTCGTTGAGACTGATACAACTCGTGCCCGGAAACCGGTAAACCAGCGCCGGGGCCGATTTCGCCCCGTGCTCCCGCATGACTTTGGCGCCCGATTCATCCAGCTCTGCGGTTGTAATTCCCGGACGAACCTCCCGCTTCATGGCTTCAAGCATCTGGCGGACGATCGCACCCGCCGCCCGCATGCCCTCCAGTTCGTATGGCTCCTTGATCGACACAGCCGCCTCCGCTGCCCAGAATATCACCCGCCTTGATTGTCATCCTGAGCTAGCATCTTTTGGGTAATGTCCTAAAGTCTACCCGGTAGCGGTTGACGGCGTTCCGACCCCTTATGGCATCGAGTGAGCGTGCTCCCTGAGCCCCGGCCGTACTCGCAGAAACACGTGGAATGACACCGGATCATCTCCGTAGGTAGGATCGAGCGCGGCCGGCTTGGAATAAAAAGTCACATCGGCCCCCAGGCCAAGCTGCCAGGCTCGGTTCTGCACCAGATCACGCACCCCGCCGAACGTGTACGCGCCGATGCGGTTGGTAGGATGCCCGAGCGCCGGAAACAACTCATCTTTGTCGACCAGTTCGAAACGGGTGTAGGCGTAATTCCGTTGGCGAAAGTTCAGCGTCGATTCCAGCAGGTAGCTGTTCAGTGGGAAGCTCTCAAAAGTCTTTTGTACCCGACCCCAGATCAATGATGTCGCCCAGTTCCCCTGCCCGAACATTCCTCCCGACAGCGGCCGGTTGTATTCAACCGACGCCGTCTGACGCCGCTGATCGCCCGGCTCTGCCGCCTCGGGATGCGCCAGCCGGCCGTAGCTGTATTGTGCGGTCCAGTTGCCCGTAGGCGCGACGCTGCCGCGAAAGGACCATGACTCAAGCGGCGCGAGTTGAATGCTCCAGCGCTCTTCATTCGGCTCGTGGCCGTTGAATGCTGATCCCTCGATCTTGAATCGATTAATGACGAAGCCCGTGGTCACGACTCCGAAGCTGGTATGGGTCGAGTCCTGCAAATGATGGCTCAGCGGCGCAGCCGGATTTTCCGAGGCTGATTCGCGATGAATGTAAGTGACCGGCCCCAGCGCCGGCTCAGCCGACGGCCCTCCGTAAAGCAGCCAGGAAATCTTGCCGTCGATCGGCACAGTATAAAGTGCTGCCAGCTCAGCAAAAACATTGTGAGGATGCTGATGATCGACCAGCGGCTGACCATGATAGGTTTCGCCCGTCTGAAACAACTCGGGAAATCCGGGATGCGGCGAAGTCAGCGACTCAGCCGAAAACATCTGCCGCAAAAGAAGCGTGCCCCGCCCCAGCCGATGCTGTTCCATGAACATGAAGTAATTCACCGACTCCGCCTTGCCCTCGCCGCGCGGCCCACCCTGCTGGTTGTAGGTGAGAAAGACAACGCCGTGCGCCATGAGTTCCCAGTTGCTGCGGGAAATCATCCACATCGTCTCAGGCACAGAAGCTGGCTGCCATCCCGTGCCCGATGAAACATGAAACGAAGGCAGATACGACGGTGTGTCTGCTTCCATCTTCATGCCCGGCATTGGCTGCGCAGATTGACCGTTCTGTGCGTCTTGCGCACAAGACGGCAGCGTCAAAGCAACCAATGCGACCAATGACAGCCGGCTTCGCAAGCATCCCTCCAGCATGTTTCCAGATTGAAATGGCGAATGACGCGCACAGCGCGCGAGCGGGAAACAAAACTGCAGAAGACTGCGAGGAATCAGACTCGAAGAGAAAATAACTTGGGCGGGTCGCCGAACAGGCTAAGTTGCCTTCCAGCACACGGAGTCCAGCCACTCATCCCGGGCGCTGTGAATTCAGTTACCGAGGAGTCCTGCATTAACGGGGATGCGAAGGATCCGGCTTCTTGCCGGAGCGGAGCTTGATGTCCTGCCTCACAACAGGCATGACTGACTGGCTGCGAAAGAGGCTTTGCGTGGCTGTGGCATCCGTCGGAACGGTGTGGCGATTGGCCGGAAGACAACAGCGGAGCTGCAGTCGGAGCCAGAATAACGGCAACTAGAAGCAAAGCCCCCGCGGTTTTGAAGGTAACCAGCATTCTCAGGGTAGGATACCCGAACTGCCACACGATGCGCACGGTTTGAGAAATTCTTTGCGATCTTGGCGCTCTTTGCGGTGAGAGCTTTTACGAACCGGTGATCTTCAGCCGCAACTCTTCGGGCAGGCGCTCGCGAATCTCCGCCGGCAAACGATCGTGTACGCGCCGCGCTCCGATCTTGGCTGCATCCACGACCGCCATGGGAGCGGGAGTCGCCACCGCTACGATCAGCCAAATCAAAGCCGACAGGGCGAACCCAGCCAGCGCAGCGATTTCCAGCCAGAAAGCATGGCGGGGACCGAAATGACGAATGACGCCAAAGGCCAGCAAAAACACCCCGGCGGAGACCGACGCCAGCGCAATCAGGGAAATGTCGATGGTACGGTGCAGGCGCTGGCGGCTGTGGCAGCGGAGGCAGGTGGCGAAGTGCTCTTCGTAGTCTCCCCGCATCTCCGGCGCGATCCCGGAAATGTCATACCGCCAGCCAGCCAGGATCTTGCCCACCACAGGATCTACGCACTCACTCATACGGACCTACTCACAGCCGAATCGGTTGCATGGCTTCCGACTGGGTCGCCAGCAACACGCGGTTCTGCAACAACGTCCGGTGCCGCCCTAGCGCTTTTTCTGCCGCGCTCCGGGCGATTTCCGGATGATTGTTCTGTTCCGAGAGATGCGCCAATATTATGTAAGATGCGCTTCCATCATAATGGTTTGCAAAGAATTCCGCGAGCGCTTCGTTCGACAAGTGCCCTACCCGGCTCATCACCCGCTGTTTGACCGACCAGGGATACGGCCCGACGCGCAACATCTCCAAATCGTGGTTTGACTCGAGTACCAATACGTCGCAGGAGCGCAAATGGTCGCACACGCTGGCCGGCATGTATCCCAGATCAGTCGCCACGCCGATCTTCACCCCCGCGGCGCGAAAAGTGAAGCCAACCGGATCGGCCGCATCGTGCGGGATGGTAAACGGCGTGACTTCGATATCTCCGATCTGAAAACGGCGTCCCGAGGAAAACAACTCCAGTTTGACTTCGGCCGGCTCGCCCGTGGCATCGCGCACCCCGCGCGCCCAGAGGCGATGCGTCGCCTCCGTCATGAAGACGGGCAACTGCAGCTTTTTGGCGAGGACAAGAAGACCGTTCACATGGTCGGCGTGCTCGTGCGAGATCACTATAGCGGAGATGGCGCGCGGGTCGTCTCCCGTGGCTTTCAGTCGCTTGAACGTCTCGCGGCAGGAGATGCCGGCGTCCACCAGGATTCTTGTGGACGAACTCTGCACCATCGCGCTGTTCCCCCGGCTGCCGCTGGCCAGCACCGAGACCGACACTCCCATGCCCGCAGCATACTCGCTGGCCCTGTGAAAACGCGATAACTTTCTGGATAGCCGATACCTTGGTGCAGAAGCGAGTCGCGAGTAGCCAGTAGCTAGGAGCTCCGACTGGTTATTACTCGCTACCAGCTACTAGCTACCCGCTACTTCCTCATCAGCTCATCGATTCCCCGCCGCACGAAAGAGCCTCCATACGCTCCCGCAATTCCAGTGAGAAATCCCAGGCAGGATTCGTAGATCTGTGCCGGGTAAGGCTTCTGCGTGAGAAATACGTAAGCGAAAAGTTGCACGACAGGAACAAAAACGCCCACTACGATGATCCAGCGCCACGGCCGCTCCGGCCGCAGCGCGCCGAGCAGCATGGTCGATGCCAGCACGAACAGCGCTGTCAGCAGCAGGTCGCCGGCCTTCACATCCAGCACTCCGGCGCAGACCCCGAGGACTGCGCCGAGCAGATAGATGAGAGTGTCACGCACCGGGCGATCCTCTTGTCTCTGCGTACTCTGCGTCCTCTGCGGTTTAAGATTTTCCCGCCATCTCGTAAAGCTTGTTGACTGTATTCCAATTCCGCGCCGTGGCGGTCACCGACAACACTTTCTCAACGACATTGTGGGTTAACTTCGCCCGGCCCATTCCGTCCCTGTAATAGAGATGGACTTCGCGGCCGCTATGACGAACTTGCTCGGCTGGAGTGGCCAGCGCCTCCAGTTTCTTCACCGCTTCGGCCTTCGGAACGTCGGACAGGAACGTAATGTGAACTTTCGCCGGCTCGACTTTACTTTCCTCGACGAAAGGATTGTTTCGGATCGCCTTACCCAGTTCCTCTGGCGTCCGCGTAATCACCGACGCCGCAAACCCAAACTCAGCCAGAATCTTCTTTTCAATCTTCATCGACAAGTCTGCTGGACTACTCTTCGCCGCCTTGAACACAACGTTTCCACTTTGGATGAAAGTCCGCACCTGCTCAAAGCCAAGTCCCTCGCACATGGTCCGGAGCCGCTCCATCGGCACTTTTTTGTGCCCGCCAACATTGATTCCGCGAAGCATCGCTATGTAAATCGGCATAGTGGTGGTCTCAGTACCTATAAAACCCTCTCCCACTCTTCCTTCCCAGCCATCCAGCATCGACCATCTTGATCAGCAGCGGGCACGGCCGGTATTTGGAATCGCCCAAACCATCCTGCATCACCCGCATGATGTCGAGACAAACATCGAGCCCGATGAAATCCGCCAGGGTCAGCGGGCCCATCGGATGCGCCATGCCCAGCTTGAACACTTCATCCACCGCTTCCGGCGTCGCCACGCCCTCCATCACCGCGTAAATGGCTTCGTTGATGAGCGGCATCAGCACCCGATTAGAAACAAAGCCGGGCGCGTCGTTCACCTCGACTGGCGTTTTCTCCAGCTTCACCGCCAGGTCGCGCACTGTCTGGAACGTTTCGTTCGTCGTCGCCAGCCCGCGAATCACCTCCACCAACTTCATCACCGGCACGGGATTGAAAAAGTGCATTCCGATGACCTTCTCCGGCCGCTTGGTCAAGGCCGCAATCTTAGTGATCGAAATCGACGACGTATTTGACGCCAGAACCACTTCCGGCCGGCAGATTCTGTCCAAGTCCCGGAAAATCTCCGCCTTGATTTCCAACTTCTCGGTCGCCGCCTCCACCACAAAATCGCACCCCGCAAGTTTCGCGCGATCCAAAACCGGCTCAATCCGCCCGAGAGTCGCTGTCTTGTCAGCGGCTGAAATTTTGTTCTTCCCAACCTCGCGGTCCAGGTTCTTGCTGATCGTCTCCAGCCCGCGGTCCAGAAAACGCTGCTCCACTTCGCAGAGCACCACGCCAAACCCGCTGCGGGCAAACACGTGTGCAATGCCGTTGCCCATCGTGCCCGCTCCGACCACCCCAACTCGTTGAATCATCATGGAGACTCCTCCGGCAAGAAAACTTCAAAGTTTAGCACCGACGCAGGGCCGATCGCCGAAACGAAGGAATGCAAGAGGACGAAAGACAACAAAAAAGCCCGCTCTTGGCGGAGCGGGCCGGCGTTACACGCGAACCCTATTCGCGATCGAGGCTCTCCTCGATCACGACCTTCCCGTTCTTGTCCACGGTAATTACTTTGTGTACGCTCTTGAACCCGGATAGCGTGATGTCAATGATGTAATTCCCCGGATTCAGATAAAACTCCACCGGCGACATCTTGTCGAGCAGGCGGTTGTTCACCGCAATCTGTGCGCCTTTCGGCTGGGTCTTCACGCTGACCGTCCCCATGCCTGCGGTTTCACCGCCGCCAAAAACCTTTTTGAACTTGCCCCCAATACGGATCTCGTCGGTATTACCCAGCGCGCGCAGTGTAGGCGCGATCTGCAGCGTCTGGCCGGTCTGCAGGTTCGCCGTGGCGGTTTCGTCGAGATAACCGTCCTTCTTGAACACAAAAGTGTGGTTTCCTGGTTTGCTTAGCGTGATCTGGGTCGGAGTGACGCGCCCGCTGTCTTTGCCGTCAACCCAGATCTCTGCGCCCGCCGGGTCGCTGGTTGCCGCCACAGCGGCCGCCAACAGCGCCAGCTGAACGTTGAGGGCTGACTTCCCTCCCGATGCCACGCTGATGCTACGCGTCTCCATGGCGTATCCCGCCTTGCTAATGGTTACCGTATGCTGGCCCGGCGTCAGGGACGCGATGTTGTACGGAGTTACCCCTGCGGCATTGCCGTCAACCTGGATCTGCGCGCCTTGCGGATTCGAATCGAGGCTCAGTTGCCCGGCAATAATGGCCGGAGCAGCCGGCGGTATTTTCCCCCTCTTTCGACTCGCGTGCTTGTCGGACTTGGGCTCTCTGGGCGTTATGGAAACGGCCGGCGGTTCCTCCTCCGGTGGCGGCGTCACTTGCGTGGGAGACGGAGCCGGCGTCGGTGCCTGCGTCACAGCCGGAGTGGCCCCTGCCGGCGCTGGCGTGGCCGCTGGTGCAGGAGTTGGCGCCGTCTCTGTCTGAACCGTCTGATTGTCATCGTCGGTGTCTACCGATCGCATGTGGTTAAAGATCCCGACCACGATTACAAGCATTAACGACACCGCACCTGAGATCGCATACATGAAGAGTCGAGCTGGTGTTTTCTTGATTTCAGCAATGGCCTTTTTGGCTATCTCACTCGATAGCGGCTCAGGCTTTTTCGTCGCAGCCTGATTGAGCCCCATCGCTTCCATCGGCTCGGCTGCAACCGTTTCCCGTGCCAGCGGAGGCGGTGGAACGTAGACTTCCTTCAGCGGCGGCAGCTCCGTGATGTCTGAAAAGCTCAGCGATTGGCCACCGGTCTGCCGGCCCTCGTCCATCATGGGATCGACCGTGATCTTCGGGGTTACGATTTCCGGTTCGTCAACCACCCCTGCAGACATGTTCGCCTGATCATTTGACGCTGCATCGACAGTCGCTTTCACGCCAGCCGCCGGCGACGCTGGAACCGTACTTGCCGTCTTACTGGCTGGCCACGCAGGCGCTACGGAAGTGCTCCGTCCAGCCGCGGCCGCAGCCGCTTTAGCGGCGACAGGTAGCCCAGTCGGCACTTCTTTCTTCTGGACTGGCGAAGCCGGCGACGATCCTGCTGACGTGCTCCGCACGGCCGGCGCCACTGATTTCGCAGCCGGTGCCTGCGCTGGTTTGACGCCCGGGGGCTTCACGCCAACTGAAGTCTTGGCGGCGTTCTCTTTGCACTTTTCGAGATCGTTGACCAGGTCCTGCCCGGACTGGTACCGCTCCTCCGGCGCCTTGGCCAACGCTTTCATAATTACTGCACTCAGTCCGGGATGGATCTTGCGGTTCACCTCAGCCACCGCCACCGGCGTCATCTCCATGACCGCTTGGCGCACCTGGTCGGCATCTTCGCCGTCAAATGCTTTGCGCTCGGTGACCATCTCATAGAGAATCGCACCCAGGCTGAACAGATTGGAGCGGGCATCGACGGGATCTCCTCGCAACTGCTCCGGCGGCATGTAATGCAGGGCTGGAGGCGCTGCGCCTGCGGTCTGGGCCACGTATGATCCCATCCCGGACACGCCAAAGCTCAGGATTTTCACGATGCCGTCCCACTGCACCATGATCTTGGCCGGCTCCAGGCTGTAATGGAACACTTTGCGGGCGTGCGCGTGGTCGAATCCCTGGCAGGCTTGCCGCGCAATGTCCTGCAGGTCCCAGATGGAAAACCCTTCTTTGCGCGCCAGCATGGTGGCAACACTGTTTCCCTGCACGTACTCCATGGAGGCGCACAGTCTGCCTTCCATTTCACCCGCGCCAAACAAAAATGCGATATTGTGACTGTTCAGGACCTTGCTGGCCTCGGCTTCTTCCAGCAGGCGTTTCACCAGCGCCGGCGCCTGCGCGCCCAGCGATCCCAGTTGGATGGTTTTCAAGGCTACGGTCTTCCCACCTTCCGGATCGTTGGCCTTGTACACGCAAGTCAAGTCAGAGTGTGACAGCTCACTGAGTATCTCGAAGCGACCGATTTTGTTCGACATTGCTTCCTAACCTCGCGCAGGCGAAGAACGTCTCTCTTCACGGAGACACAGATCTGGCGGGGTTCCTGAGGGAGGATTGGTCTAGGATAGTCCTGCTGGAAGCAAAGCTGAGAGTTACGAAAGTACTTGTAAATTCGACTGTCGGGAAGCGGAAGCCCGGCGGAGCGAGTCCCGACAGGGACGGCACCCGGACTTGCCCCGTAACCTTTTGCCGCTGCGGTCGTTGTAAGTCTATGAACGAGGCCAACAAAAACTGCCTCGCACCGGGGACTGCAATCATCTGATTTGAAACGGCGGTTGTTGAGATTGCACCTGATCGGCTATTCTTGCTGTAAGTGGGAGTCCCGCCGTAGAGGTGTTTGGTTTTTCTCCTGGAGTTCAAGAAAATGACCCTGGCCCGCTTTGTCAGAAAGAACGCGTTCCGCAACAAGCGCCGCAGCCTGCTGACATTGGTAAGCATCGGCTTCTCGCTGCTCCTGCTGACCTTCATGATGACGGTCTGGCGCACATTTTATATCGATCAGGGCAGTGCGGAGTCCGCGCAGCGGGTGATCGTGCGCAACAAGGTGTCCCTGGTCTTCAACATCTTGTCATATTACGAGCCTAAGATCCGAGCCCTGCCTGGAGTCAAGGCAGTGGTTCCCGTTCGCTGGTTTGGCGGAACGTACAAAGATCCCAACAAGGACAAACAATTTGCCGAGTTCGGCACCGATCCGCAGGAGCTGTTTTCGGTCTATCGGGATTACCACATCTCCGACGACCAACTGGCGGCTTGGCAAAAAGACCGGGCGGGCTGTGTGGTGGACGAGGAACTGGCCCGCGACCACGGATGGAAAATTGGCGACCGCATCTTCCTCAAGGGCGTGATTTTTCCCATCGATCTGGAGTTGACCGTGCGCGGCATCTACTCTGCTCCGCTCAATACCCAAGCTCTGTACTATAACGAGACCTATCTTGATGAAGCCTACACCCCGCTTAAGGGTACGGTTGGATTTTATGGGGTATTGGCCGATTCGCCAAAAGCCGTGCCTCAGGTCGCGAATGCGATTGACGACACCTTCAAGAATTTCGACCGGGCCACCAAGAGCGAAAGTGAGAAGGCTTTCAGTCTGGGCTGGATTGCCATGATGGGCAATGTAAAGGCATTCATCCTGAGCATCTGCCTCGCGGTGGTTTTTGCTACCTTGCTGGTTTCTGCCAACACCATCGCGATGTCGATCCGCGAGCGGACTCGTGAAGTGGCCGTGCTCAAGACCCTGGGTTTCACCCAGCGCGCCGTGCTGGGTTTATTCATTGGTGAAGCTGTCAGTTTGTCGACTATCGGAGGATTGCTGGGAGTGCTGGCTACTCCTGCCCTGATCTGGCTGATGGCGCAGTCGCCGCAGGGCGGATTCTTCTTCAGCAATATCAAGATCACGACCCTGACCGTCGTGGTGGCAATGTTGGTCGCGGTGGCCGTGGGATTCCTAAGCGCCTTTGTGCCGGCCTACCATGCTTCACGCGGCAACATTGTTGAAGGATTGCGGCATATCGGTTGAGGAGAGCAAGTGTTTCAGTTTGTTGTCATCCCGAACGAGCGCTTTTTGCGAAGTGAGCGATCCGGGCGCGCCGCGCGAACTGTCGCGTTGTTTGCGACAGAAAAATCGCGCGTTCGGCGCGCATCCTCTTGCAAACTGGAAACGCAGCGAACGGAGTAACGAATGGCAGTACCGATTTCCTACAACATCCGGAACCTGATCTTGCGCAAAGGCGCCACCGTGATGACCGCGCTCGGTATTGCTCTTACCGTGGCCACAGCCATCTTTATTCTGGCGCTGCTCGCCGGTCTGCGCGACGCTTTTCAAACCAGCGGGAATCCTAACAATGTCCTGGTGCTGCGCAAGGGATCGAACTCGGAACTGGCGGCCGGAGGCGTGGATCTCAGTGCGATGACCGTAATCCGCGACCTACCCGGCATCGCCCGCAACGCCCACGGCGACCCGCTGGTCTCGGGCGAAACCATTCTGGTCATCGTTCTGCCTCGGCTCGACGGGACCGGCTCAACCAATGTCACGGTCCGCTTTCTCTCGCCAATCGGGATTGAAATGCGGCCCGAAGTGAAGCTGATTTCCGGCCGCTGGTTCACCCCCGGCCAGAGGGAAATTGTTGTCAGCAAATCGGTCCACCAGCGCTTTGGTCAAACCAATATCGGCGACTCCATCTGGATCGGCAAAGGCCCCTGGCAGGTGGTGGGAATCTACGATTCCGGCACCTCGGCGCATGAATCCGAGGTTTGGGCCGACATCAATCAACTAGCTTCTGACTTCGACCGCTCCACCTACTCTTCGGTCCTGATCCAAGCCACCGATCCGGTCTCAGCCGATGCTCTGAAGCATACGGTCACCGACGACCAGAGATTGAAGCTCAACGGAATGTTGGAAACCGAGTACTACGACCAGCAAACCAAGACCGGCGGGCCTATCAAATTTGTAGGATTTATGGTGGCCTTCATCATGGCCATCGGCTCCTGTTTCGCCGCGATGAACACCATGTACGCCGCGGTTGCCTATCGTTCGCGGGAAATTGCGACTCTGCGCGTGTTGGGCTTTTCGCGCCCCAGCATCCTGACGTCTTTTGTGTTTGAGTCGCTGCTGCTGGCGCTGCTTGGCGCTGCCGTGGGCATCGTGCTCATGCTGCCGTTCAACGGCATGACCACCGGCACATCCAACCCGGTCACGTTCAGCGAAGCCATATTTCGTCTTCGCATGACCGCCGGAGTCGTGACGACAGCTACGATTTTTGCCGTCATTATGGGGTTATTTGGTGGTCTGGCTCCGGCCTGGCATGCAGCCCGGCAAAATATTCTGAACGCTCTGCGCGGTTAAAAGTATTTGTAGCTAGACAAAATGCCGATTGACGCCAAGCATCACGATTTGCAGGGCCTGCGCATCGACCGCTCCGCGCCGAGCGGCGATCCCGCGCCCTGGGCGCGTAACTATATCGTCATCGGAGTCGCTCTGGTCGCGGTGCTCAGTGTGGCGACCCTGGCTTACCGCTTGCTCTCGCGCGACGCTCCCGAAGTCGAAGTGGTTCGCGCCGCCGCGGAGAACAGCAGCGATCCCGGCGGCACCGTGCTCACCGCCAGCGGCTACATCGTTGCTCATCACAAAATCAACGTCAACTCCAAGGTCACCGGCCGCGTGGCCTGGATCGGCGTCGAAAAAGGCGACCACGTGAAGGAAGGCCAGGTTTTGGTTCGCCTGGAAGACCAGGAATTCCGCGCCCAGTACGACCAGGCCAAAGGCGCAACCGAAAATGCCCGCGCCTACCTCGAAGAGTTGCAACACGGCTCTCGCCCGGAGGAGATTGCCCAGGCCCAACATAACCTCGACGAAGCTCGCGCCACCCTCGCCAACGACAAACTCACTCTCGATCGCGATAGCCAACTGTGGTCGCAAGGCGTCGTCTCGCGGCAGGCCTTCGACGATGCCACTGCAAAATTTGCCTCCGACCAGGAGCGCGTGAACTCTCTCGAAAAAGCCTTCCAGCTTTCGAAGATTGGCCCGCGTGCCGAGGAAATTTCCCGCGCCCAGGGCGCATTGCTGCAAGCCGAAGGCCAGGAAGCCTACGCCAAGTCGTGGCTTGACGCCACCGTGATTCGCGCGCCCGTCACCGGAACTATTCTTGAGCGCACGGCCGAAAAAGGTGAGCTCGTGACCGCGCAGTTTGCCAGCGGCGCCGAAGGCGGGCCGCAAGGTCAGGTCGTCGCTCTCGCCGACCTCAACGATCTCCAGGTCGAACTCGACATCGCGCAGGACGATTTCGCCAAGCTCGGCCCGCGGCAGAAAGGTATCGTCACCGTCGATGCCTACCCTGATCGCAAGTATGACGGCGAAATTCATGAGATTTCACCCGAAGCCAACCGGCAGAAGGCCACGGTGCAGGTGAAAGTGCAAATCCTCAATCCGGACGAATACCTGCGCCCGGAAATGAACGCCACCGTGAAGTTCCTGGCCAATGAAAACCACGCTGCTGCCTCGCCGTCGTCCGGCATTCTCGTACCCGCCGCCGCCCTGCGTGATCACGACGGCAAGAAAGTCGTGTTCCTCGCTTTCAACGGCAAGGCGCTGATGCGCGAGGTGCAGATCGTTACGCAGCGCAGCACTGGCACCGTGGTCAAGGGCCTGGCCGGCGGTGAAAACGTAATCACCACCGCACCCGGCAATCTGAAAGACGGCGACAAAATCAAGGTCAAAGGACAGTCATGAGCACTGCAACCGTTCCTCACACTGCGACCCAAACCAAAGTGGTACAGGCCCGCAATGTCAACAAAGTTTTCAAGCGGGATGCCTTCGAGGTGAAGGCCCTCGACGATGTTTCGATCGAGATTGCCGCTGGAGAATTTCTCGCCCTTATGGGTCCCTCGGGCTCCGGCAAGACCACGCTGCTGAACATGATTGCCGCCATCGACCGGCCTACTTCCGGCGACCTGCTGGTGCTGGGTGAGAACGTCTTCCGCTTCAGCGACCGCCAATCGGCGCGCTGGCGCAACGAGCACATCGGTTATGTCTTTCAAACCTTCAACCTGATTCCGGTGCTCACCGCATTCGAGAATGTTGAATTACCCCTGCTGCTTACCAAGCTCAATGCCCAGCAGCGCCGCGATCACGTGATGACTGCCCTGAAACTGGTAGGCCTGGAGGACCGCGTCCACCATCTTCCAAAACAGCTTTCTGGCGGACAGGAACAGCGTGTGGCCATCGCCCGCTCGATTGTGAGCGATCCGACTTTGCTGCTGGCTGACGAGCCTACCGGCGATCTCGACAGCCACTCGGCCACAGAAATTCTGGAGATTTTGAAGAGACTAAACGAGGACTTTCACAAGACCGTCGTGATGGTCACGCACGATCCGCACGCGGCATCCTATGCCCACGTAACCCGTCACCTGGAAAAAGGCATGTTGCTGCCAGCATAGCGGGCTCTCGCCTGCGATCCCTATCAGCCATGGGACGCCGGCGCGCACCAAACTTCGCAGACCACTCTACGCCGGCGAAATCTCTGCGTTACTCGTGTGTGCGTCAGCGATCCCAGCAGGTTCCGATACCCAGTGCCACGCCCGCCGCCCGTTTTCGCGCACTACGCTCTGCGCTTCGCCGTATTCCACCAGCCGGTTCAGCACCGTGGTCACCGACGCCAGCGGATCTTTATGCCGCAGCAGCACCGCCGGCATGCGATTTTGGATCCGCTCGCACACTTCGCGCACGCTCAGCGGGCGCGCCGCTTCCATCAGGACCATCCGGCAAGCCTTGGTGAAGCCCGGCTGGCGCCCGCCTGTCTTGCGGTCCACCAGTTCGAGCAGTTCTTCGCCCAGAATTTCCTCTCCAAACAAATTGGCCAGTCCTGAGATTGTCTGCTTCAGCGTGCCGATGCGCTTCATGATGTCGGCGCGCTGCCGCATTAACTGGCGCAGCTCTTCGTGCGCGGTCTTGACCACCTGGTGAACATGCGGGTCGCCGTTATTCAGAAGACTTGCTTCCCCATTCCCGTTCCGCCCATCCTGCATGACTGCCTCCATACTGCTTACCCCTTAGTGCCACGGCCGTCGTCGCCGTCGCACACCATCTCTCGGCATGGATACGTAACCAGGTGCTTCCTCGTTCCATCAACCGATCTTGTTCACCCATTGTGTCCGGGTTGTCCGCTTTTGGGACAAAGGAAACCCCTGCGTCCAAGTGCACGTCTTACTTAGTTAGACGCAGATTTTGGAAAAACGTTAAGACAGTTTTAAGCAGGAATCGCCGCGATTAGCTCGCGCATGCCTCGAGGAAGAGATTGTTATGTGTGCCGATGGCCGCAAAGCCTCGCAAGAATAAAGCCCACAGCGTAAGCCGTGGGCGAGAAGGGAGAATGACCAAACCGCGGAGGGAAAAGAACGTCTAGTCCCCAAACCCATCCGGTTGCGTCACCGCGCCGATGTGTGCCTCGTGATCAATGAACTGGCGTCCCGCGGCCAATGCTTTGCGGTTCACATCCAGCAGCGCAACTTTTTTGACCTTGTCCTGAATCACGCCCAGCGCCGTCCCGAACCCCAGGCTCTCGGTCTCTTCCAGCAACGCACCCATCATGACCACGTTGGCCACCTTGGTGGAGCCAAGTTTGTCAGCAATTTCCGACGCCGGTATGCACACGATCCGGGCTTGCGGTTTGGCGAAGTCGGCCGGCAGGCTGTCGCGGTTGTACAGAATGACTCCATCGCTCGCAACTTCGCTGGCAAATTTGCGCAGCGAGATTTCGTTCATGGCAATGAGGGCATCCGGGTGCGAGATCAGCGGCGACCCGATACGCTCCTTCGACAGACAAACGTGACAGTGCGCGCTGCCCGACCGCATCTCCGGCCCGTAGGACGGCAGCCAGCTCACTTCCAGGCCTTCGCGCATGCCCATCTCGGTCAGCAACTGCCCCAGCAACAACACGCCTTGGCCGCCGAAGCCCGCAATCTTGACGGTCAGATTTTTGAAGTGATGATGGTGGTGCGCGGCCTGGAGTGCCCCTGCATCCACTTCCGGCGCGGGAGAAATTTCCAGCACCTTCGGCACCGGATGCTGCGGTGGCACGTTATTCACCGGCATCTCGGGCTTGTGATCGCGGAACACATTCAGCGGGAACGTGGGCACCATCTTTTCGTAAACCCAGCGTCGCGCTTCCACCGGGTCCTTGCCCCAGATGGTGGGACACGGCGACAGAATTTCCACGAATGAAAATCCGGCTCCTGCCTTCTGCAGCTCCAGAGCCTTGCGAACCGCTCTCCTCGCCTTCATGATGTTCTTGTTGTCGCAGAGCGCCACTCGCTCGATATACGCTGGCGCCTCCAGCGTGGCCAGCAGCTCCGCCATGTGCAGTGGAAATCCTTCATTGGCCGGCCTGCGTCCGAAGGGCGAAGTCGTGCTTTTCTCGCCCACCAATGTCGTTGGTGCCATCTGACCGCCCGTCATTCCGTAGATAGCGTTGTTCACAAAAAAGACCGTGATCTTCTCGCCCCGATTGGCCGCGTGTACGATCTCCGCCGTGCCGATGGCCGCCAGATCTCCGTCGCCCTGGTAGGCGACCACCATTTTGCCGGGACACGCGCGCTTGAGCGCCGTGGCCGCCGCCGGCGCGCGGCCGTGCGCCACCTGTACGTTGCCCACATCGAAGTAATAGTAGGCAAAGACCGAGCAACCGACAGGGCTCACGAAAATCGTCTCGTCCTGCACGCCCAAGTCCTGCAAAGCCTCAGCGATCAACTTGTGCACTATGCCGTGCCCGCATCCCGGACAGTAGTGGGTCTGGTTCTTCAGGTCCGCCTTGCGCTCGTAGAGGTCGTAAAATACCGGCGACTTGGCCTGGACCGCTTCGTAGCCATCGTTGCTCGCCTGCGGCTCAATCAAAATCCCTTTACTCTCGTTTGCCATGACCCATTCCCTCCCCGCTTGCGTAGGGGCAGGTGTCCTCACCTGCCCGGCCGGGCGAAACCCGGCACCTTCTTAAATCACCGCCGCCACTCGCTGCATCACCTGGTCGTGCAACTCCTCCACCGACGGCACGTTCCCGCCCACGCGGCCGTAGAACTCAACTGGCACTTTCCCATTCACCGCCAGCCGGACATCCTCCAGCATCTGTCCGTTGCTCAACTCGACCACCAGAATCTTCTCCACCTTTGACGCGGCCTCGGCCAACTGCTGCGACGGATAGGGCCACAGGGTAAGCGGACGGAACAGACCTGCCTTCACTCCCTCCTTGCGCAAGCTCTCCACCGTGGAGCGCAGCACCCGTGACACGATGCCAAATCCCACCAGCAGTATCTCGGCATCATCTCCGCGATAAAGTTCGTAGCGTACCTCGGCCTCTGCGCAACGGATGTACTTGGCCTCCATGCGTCGCTGGTGCTCCTCGAGATCGTCGGGCTCGAGATAAATCGAGCTCACCAGGTTGGCGCGGGTCTCAGGCGTTCCCTTCACTGCCCAGAGCTTCTCCGGCAGTTGGGGCTCGTGATACTCAATGTCCAGCGGCTCCATCATTTGCCCGACAAAGCCGTCGGTCAGCACCACCGCCGGATTGCGATACCTGTCCGCCAGTTCAAACGCCAGCACGGTGAAGTCCGCCATCTCCTGCACCGACGCCGGGGCCAGAACTATGTTGCGATAGTTTCCGTGGCCTCCGCCTTTCACCATGGCAAAGTAGTCGCTCTGCTCCGGGGCAATGTTGCCCAGCCCCGGCCCGCCGCGGACCACGTCAACGATGACACAAGGTAATTCCGCGCCCGCCAGGTACGACATGCCTTCTTGCATCAAGCTGAGGCCGGGGCCAGAGGAAGCGGTCATGACGCGGACCCCGGCCGCAGCTGCGCCGTACACCATGTTGATGGCGGCGACTTCGCTCTCCGCCTGGAGAAATGTTCCGCCGACCTGCGGGATATACAGCGCCGCAGCCTCGGCAATCTCACTGGCGGGGGTAATCGGATATCCATAGTAGGCGCGGCATCCAGCCAGCAGCGCGCCCTTGATAACGGCAATATTTCCCTTACACAGCTGCCGCATGTTCGCCTCCTTGCGCCGCCTGTGTGGCGCGGGCATCCTCGCCCGTCGCGCGTGCCGGTGCGAGCCGTCGATACACGGTGATCGCTCCGGGTTCCGGGCAGCAGTAGAAGCAGATGCCGCAGCCGGTGCAGTTCTCCCCGGTGTAATGCGCGGGATGCACTCCGTAAGCGCTCAGTTCCAGCTCCAGCTCCAGGCACTTGGGCGGGCAAGATTCCACACACAGCCCGCATCCCTTGCATTCCTTCACATCCACCGTGACTTTACCGCGTGCTTGTCCTGCCATGTTTCACCTCGCCGTCGCTGCTTCGGTAATTGCCGGACGCTGCAACCACTTGGTCTTCTCGCAATAGGCGTACAGTTCATCGCGGAACTTGGGATGCGCGATTTCGATCAGCGCTTTCGCCCGTTCGCGAATACTCTTGCCGTGCAAGTACGCCACACCATATTCGGTCACCACGTAACGCACCAACCCGCGGGAGGTCACCACTCCAGCTCCCGGACTGAGCATGGGAGTGATGCGTGAAATCGTCCCGTCTTTGGCGGTGGAGGAAATGGCGATAATCGGCTTCCCTCCTTTGGACCGCGACGCCCCACGCAGAAAATCCACCTGCCCGCCAATGCCGCTGTAGAAGCGGTTCCCAATCGAGTCGGAGCACACCTGGCCGGTCAGGTCCACTTGCAAGGCCGAATTGATCGCCACCATGTTGTCGTTTCGTGCGATCAGTTCCGGATTGTTGGTGTAGGACGTGGGTTGGAATTCGAAAATCGGGTTGTTGTCCACGAAATCAAACATCTGCCTGGTGCCGAGGACGAATCCCACGATGATCTTTCTGGGCTTGAAATTCTTCCGCGCACCCGTAATCACCCCTGCTTCGATGAGCGGAATTACACCATCGGAGACCAGTTCGCTGTGTACTCCCAGGTCTTTGCGGTCCATTAGAAAAGGCAGGACCGCATTCGGAATGCCTCCGATCCCGGTTTGCAGCACCGCTCCGTCTTCGATCAGACTGGCCACGTGGCGCGCGATGGCCGTATGCATTTCGCTCGCTTCCGCCTTTGCCAGTTCGCACAGCGGCCGCGACGATTCCACGATGGCATCGATATCGCTCACATGAATGAAGCTGTCCCCGTAAGTCCGTGGCATCTGGTCGTTGACCTGCGCCACCACATAGCGAGCGCATCTTGCCGCGGTCAGCGACGTGTCCACGCCTATGCCGAAGCTGCAAAACCCGTGCGCGTCCGGCGGCGAAAGTTCCAGCAACGCCACATCAATCGGCATCGCCCCGCTCTCGAACAACTCCTCAATCTCACTCAAATATATAGGAACATAATCCGCACGACCATCATTGATGGCCTGGCGCACGTTGGCTCCGATAAAGACTGCAGTGTGTCGGAAGTGTCCCTCCATCTCGGGAGCCACATAGGGCGCGGCGCCGAGCGTCATCATGTGGACGATTTCAACGTCTTCCACAAAGGGAGCGCGCCGCATCAGCGCTTCCACCAGAGTCTCCGGCTCGGCGCAGCCCGGCTGGATGTACACCCGCATGCCCGACTGCACGCAGCGCAAAGCGTCTTCCGGGGTCCGCAACTTCTTCTTGTATTCGATCTGCCACGACATCGCTTAACTTCTCCTCAACTCGCTCGGCCCGCCGCGGCCGGTTCCGGCAAGCCGGCGGCGACAGCCCGTTCATATCCCACGCTGGCCCAATAAATCGCGTGATCAAAAAACTGTTCCAGCATCTGCAGCATTTCCAGTTCGCCAAAAACTTCCACCGGGCGATCCATGACCGATTCTTTCTTCAGGAACTCCCACAGGTTCTCTTTGGTCATCACGATGACCATCGCCACCTGGCTGAAAGGCACGTGCTGTTGTGCCCGGCGCATTCCGATCTCCAGATAACGCTTTTCGATATCGAACTCGGTTTTGCCCAGCAGCCAGTCGCCCAAATGGCGGTAGATCTCGTAAACCCGCTCTTGGAGCTCCTCCGGGGGAACGTTGCGGTAATCGTGGGTGCGGTCGGATTCCTGCACCCGGGTCAGAAGGCAAGCAGCTAACGCCTGGGAGTGGGTCTCAATCAGGCGGACGAGTCGGTATAAGAGCATCATGACCGTCTCCTTTATGTCCTCTGGATTCAGTGTCGGCCTGCGTGCGATTTCCAGCGGTGATTGCTGCCACAAGCGCGTGTGATGGCCGTCACATGGGTAAGTTGTGGAGAAAACGGGTAGTTAGGGGCTGGTAGCGAGGAGCGAGGAGTCAGTTCGGTAGACCTAGCGGCGGGAGTGAGCGGACGATCTTGACCGTTTCCAAGCTGACGGTTACGACCTGGCCGATGAGGCGAAGAATGTAGGTCGGATCGTCCTGACGATTGGGGTCGTTGGCGATGCCGCTGCGCTTATCGGTTGAGACCTGATACTGGTCGATGATCCATTCGAGAGCAGAGCGGTTGCCGAGGCGGTAGTCGTAGGTTTCCGGCGGGATGCCGCTGAGGGTGAGAAACTGGTTGTAGATGAGCGACGTTTTATCCTTGCTCAATTTCATTTTGGTGACGCGGTAATCGAGCTTTTCACCAGCTTTTTCGGTCTTGGTAAGCGGGTATTCGGGTTGTTGTTCGTAGTGAACGTGAATTTCGGCGAGGCGCTGTCCAGCTCGAACGAAGGCGTGAAAAACGTCCGCGTCGCTTTTCACCACTCCGGCCCTAGCCACCTTGTCATCCTGAGGCCCGCGCTTTTTACGGGCCGAAGGATCTATGGATTTGTCTGCGGTGGGAGATTTCGCTAAATGCATAGGTCCTTCGTTGGGAGTCGCCCGCTTCGCGGGCGACTCCGCTGCCTCAGGATGACAAGTGGTTAGGGTGGCGAAGGGTATCCGCGGGAGGTCGCCGCGGATGTCCGCGAACTGGGATGCTCGACCAGTAACGGCTCGTGTTTCTGTTCCTTCTTGACAAAAACATGAGACCTGCTAAAGTGCGGCCAATCGATCTTGAACACCACAGGTGCTTCGTATGAAGAATGTTTATGAGGTTCTGCGGCAGAAAGAACTGGAGCTGGCCCGGCTGGAAAAGGAAGTAGAAGCGCTTCGCGTGGCCGCTCCGCTGCTCTCCGACGACAAGGAAATGCTCGCCGAAGGCACGACCAACAAGCCGACCCTGGCGAGTGCCACGCCCCAACAGCCGATCCGCATGACGCCGCCGCCCCCGGTGACAGCAACTCCGCCACCGGCGCGGGCTGCGGGATGGGAAGACACGGGCAAACGCTGGCCGTAAGAAGTGATTGGCAGAGCTGAGATCTGGTGAGGTCGAAGTGTCTAGGCAATCGGCCGGCCTGCCTCTTTGACTGCTCCCCAACGAAGGAAACTCAGGCGTGGCAGATGTCTGAAAGCAACCACTGCCGCGGGACGGCGTTAAAAAGCAGATCTTCTTTCGGCGCGGTGAATTCGGTCCCGCATTCGGAACAAACAAAATCCCACCTTCCGGACAGGTTTCGGCTCAATTCATGCAAGCTGTCGGCCGGTTCGTAAGCAATCACTAAGGCGCCACAGCGCGGCATGGGGCAGGTGGTGCCGGCTGCTCTTAGGTCTACTTCCTCTTTCCACTCGTGGAGGATGAGGGCCGCTTCCCGGGATGTCATCACGTTCATCATTGCTTTATCCTCGCTTCTATCGTTGCCTCGTCGCGTTTATGAATTTAGGAAACGACGAGTCTTTCCAATGCTGCTTTGTTGCGAATCACCAGAGTCGAGCCGGTCAACTCCAGCAGGCGTTGCTTTTTGAACTCACTTAAGGTGCGGGTGACGGTCTCGCGCGAGGTGCCGATCAGTTGCGCCATCTCTTCGTGGGTCAGGGCCAGCTTCAGCCGGATCGCACCGTCCACCATGCGTCCGTCGGTCGACCACTGCAGCAAGAGCCGGGCCAGTTTTTCGGAAACTGAATGGGACAAGCCGATGGAGCGGATCACGTCGTAGGCGGACTGGCAATCGTTGGCCAGGTGCGAAGCGGCGCTCATGCAGGCGTCGGCGTGCTGGTTCAGAAAGCGGAGGAAATCGTCGCGACGGATGAAAGCGAGCTGCGAGGGTTGCAGCGTTTCGACCGTCACTTCATGGGCCTTGCCGCTGACCACGGAATGCAGACCGAGAATGTCGCCGGGTTCAGCGATCTTGAGGATCAGGCTCTTGCCATCGGCGTTGGTGGTCGTCAGCTTGGCTCTTCCCTGGCAAAGAATGTAAACGCCACGAGCGTCCTGCCCTTCGAGGAAAACTACCGAGCCTTCGGGAAAGCAGTTGGAGTGCTTTATCTGGTCGAGAGCCTGCATTGAAGCCGGCGACAGCGAGCAGAAAAAACTGCTGTTGTGCAGCTTGCAGCCGGCGCAGTTGTCGATGATGGGCAGACCGTACGGAGCATTGGCGGCCTTGCGTTGCGGTGCCGGAATGAAGCTGGGGATCGTTGTCCTCGTCACTGCGCTAACCATTGGGCTTGCCATTTTGATGTCCTTTCGCGAAACGTTTTTTCTACCACCCCACCTGATCTGGTTACACGTTAATTGCAGTCACGAAAGTTGACCACTAGGTGAATCCCTAGTTTTTGGTGGGTTGGTTTTCCGGGGAGTACACGCTGGTAACTGAAAGTTCCGGTGGAGGATCCGCTAAGGAAGCGAGCCGAACGCGCGATTGTTGCGTCGCACAGCGACGCTTCGCGCGGCTCGCCCAGATCCTTCGCTTCGCAAACAGCGCTCGCTCAGGATGACAATCGAGTTGGTGGGATCACTGCAATTGAGGAGAGATGTACGGCGTCCCGGTCAGAACGCTGGAGACGGCCAGCGGCAATTGTTCGGTGGTATAGACCTTGAGCACGTAGCCCTCGGCGCCCAGGGCGCGGGCTTTCTTGACGTAGGCAGTGGAGGACTGCACGGTCAGAAAGATGACTCGGGTGGTCAATCCCAGCTGGCGAAGCCTGGCAATGGCTTCAAAACCGGTCATCACCGGCATACTGATGTCGGAAACAATGAGGTCAGGCTTCAGGGTCCTGGCGGCCTCGTCTAGTTCTTGGCGGTTCACCGCCGTGCCGACGACCTCGTAGTCTTCGCCGAGCAGGGTGCGCACCTGGTCGAGCATTTCGACGTGATCATCCGCCAACAAGATGCGCTTGCGGTTCATCGGTTCTCCGGGAAACGGTCCATTCGAGGCTTGTGCTTGTGCGCTCATGGTTTACAACTGCGGCGCATGACACCATGCGCCGAATTGAACTGCTCTGAGCTTATGTGGATCGAAACGGGTGTACGACTAGGAAAAACCCTAGTTTTTTTCACTTCGGGATAAGGCCACGTTCCAGGGCTACCTTACTAAGTTCGGCAGCACTCTTGACCCCGAGTTTGGCCATGATGCGGGCGCGGTGAAACTCAACGGTCTTCACCGACACGTGGATGATGTCGGCGATCTCCTTATTTCCCCGGCCTTCCACGATCAACTGCAGGATTTCGCGCTGCCGGTCAGTAAGATCTTCCGATTCCTCACTAAGGTCCCCAGAGCGGTTCCAGAGGCGGGCGATCAGGTCTTCCCCAAAGGCAGGGGTGATGTAGGTTTTGCCGCGCTGCACGGTGGTGATTGCCACTTGCAGCTCCTCAATAGCGCCCGACTTGAGCACGTAACCGGAAGCGCCGAGTTTCAGGGCCTGTTTCAGGTAGGCGGGATCGAGGTGCTGGCTGAGAAAAATCAGTTTTGCCGAGGGCAGGTTCTTCTTGATCTGCTTGGCCGCCTCAAAGCCGTTGAGCAACGGCATACTGATATCGAGGACAATCAGGTCGGGCTTCAGCCGTTCGGCGGCTTCCACCAGGGCGCGGCCATCCTTGGCCAGGCCGACGATCTCGTGCTGGGACTGCAAAGCATTGCGCAGGCCGTCCAGTATCAGCGCATGGTCGTCGCCCAGCAGGACACGGAGTTTCATGGTCAGAGGCTCGTTTAGCAGTGTATTATTTTGGCGAAAACCTGCCAATTGTCCGGAGGTGCCGCTTGCCATCTGTAACATCCCGTAACAACCCACCCGCCAGCGACGGAAGCGGCGCGCTGGAAAAACGGTCGCTCATTTGGCTGGCAATTGGTTTCGGCATGCTGGTGCTGATCAGTCTGGTCGCGATATGGACGCTGCGGCAGGTGAATACTTCTGATTATTGGGTCGATCATACGAGAGAGGTGATCAGCACCAGCCAGCGGTTGTTCTCGGACGTCACGGATGCCCAGAACGGCGAGCGTGGTTACATCATCACCGGCGATGAGAGCTACCTGGAGCCGTATAGCATTGCGGCGCAAGACATTCCCCCCGCGCTGGCCCGGCTCCGGCAATTGACCTCCGACAACCCGGCGCAGCAACAGCGCCTCAACCGCCTGGAAGCTCTCATTACTCAGCGAGCCGAGGTATTGAGCACGGGCGTGGAGCAGCGCAGAAAATCCGGGTTTGAGGCAGCGCAGGAAGTGGTGATTGCGGGCCAGGGCCGGATTGTGATGCAGCAGATCCGCGACGTGGGCCAGCAGATTGAGTCGGAAGAATACCGCCTGCTCGCCGAACGCTCGCGGGAGCGGCAGAGACGGTTACGCGACGGCTTCATTGCAACCGTGGCTGCTTCATTGTTGGCCTTGCTGGCCCTGCTTTCCGCCACCTTCAACGTTCGCCGCGCGCTCGGGCAGCGGGACGTGGCCCGGCGTGACCAGGCGGAAAGCGCCTCCACCGCGCAGGCCCTTTTCCAATCTGCGGCACAGGCGATTGTCATGGTGGATGAGAGTGGCCACATCGTAATGGCCAATCCGGCAACGGCACGAATGCTGGGTTACGCGGAGAACGAGTTGCTCGGGCAGCCTATCGAACTGCTGGTCCCGGAAAGACTGCGTGCCGGACACGTGGGACACCGCAGCGGTTATTTTCGGAGTCCGCAGAGCCGTCCCATGGGGCTGGGGATGGATTTGCAGGCACGGCGAAAGGACGGGAGCGAGTTCGCAGCGGAGATCAGCCTGAGTTACATTTCATCGGCAAAAGGAATGCTGGGCGTGGCTTTTGTCAGTGACATTTCCAAACGCAAAGCTGACGAGCAGGCGATCCGCCAGCAGCGGGAGGAGTTGCGGATGCTGGCGGCACGGCTGATGACGGCACAGGACGACGAACGGCGGCGCATCGCCCGCGACCTGCATGACGATCTGAGCCAGAAGCTGGCGTATCTGGCGATGGACATTGGCAAGCTGGCGACGAAACCTTATCCTCCGGAAGTGCTGGCGGAACTGCGCCTGGTGCAGCGCCGGGCCGCGGAAGCTTCCGAGAATGTGCGCCGGATTTCGCACGAGTTGCATCCTTCGATTCTGGAGGACATCGGGCTGGAAGCGGCGGTGGAGCAATACTGCGAGGAGTTCGAAAAGCGTTCCGGGATCGCCACCCACTTTACCAGCCACGGTCTGCCCGACGGTCTGCCGCGGGAAGTGGCAAGCAGCGTCTATCACATTTTTCAGGAGTGTTTGCGCAACGTCTCCAAGCATTCCAAGGCGGCGGAAGTCTTCGTCAGCGTGGAGTTCGCCGGCAATGTGCTGCGGCTAACAGTGCGGGACGAGGGAGTTGGATTGCCGCAGGATCGGCTGAAACCGGGCGTCAGCATCGGAATTGTGGGCATGCAGGAGCGGGCGCACCTGGTGAATGGCACGCTCTCGATCGAGTCGCGTAGCGGCGAGGGCACGGAGGTTCAGGTTTCGGTACCGCTGGAGGTGGCGGGATAGTGCCGGCTGTGGCTTCCCGACTGTCATTCTGAGCAAAGTTCGGGCTGCGCGTATGCGCAGCGCGGGCGGAGTCGAAGAATCCCTATTCCCGGAAAGCGAGCGTGGGGCAGGGATGCTTCGACTGCGACCGAACGCTCGCAAGCGAACGTCCGGCCTCCGCTCAGCATGACAAAGTAGGTTTAGGCTACGGCTTCGGGCCCCCGCCTGTGATCCACAAGCAGCCATCCCGTGAGCTACGTCACAGCACTCTGTTTGGTCTTCAGGAGAAAATCTTGTTTGGGGCGCAGCTAAAGGTTTGCCCGAGGAGGATGTATGTCAGTTTCCAAGCAGGAGTGCCTGGATTACCACGCGTTACCACAGCCGGGAAAGATCGAGGTCACACCCACCAAGGCCTGCCGCACGCAACGTGATTTGAGCATGGCCTATAGTCCCGGCGTGGCCGAAGCCTGCCTGGCGGTCAAGGACAATCCTCACGACGCCTTCAAGTACACCGGCCGCGCCAACCTGGTGGCGGTGGTGAGCAACGGCACGGCCGTGCTTGGCCTCGGCGACATCGGCGCGCTGGCCGGCAAACCGGTGATGGAAGGAAAGGCCGTGCTGTTCAAGCGCTTTGCCGATGTCAACGTTTTTGACATCGAGGTCAACAGCCACAATCCCGACGACGTGATCAAAGTCTGCCAGTTGCTGGAACTCACCTTCGGCGGCATCAACCTGGAAGACATCAAGGCGCCGGAGTGCTTCTACATCGAAGAAACGCTGAAGAAGACGATGCGCATTCCGGTCTTCCACGACGACCAACACGGAACGGCGATTATCTCCGGCGCGGCCCTGCTTAATGGGTTGGAACTTGTGGGCAAGGACATCAGCAAGGTCAAAGTTGTTTTCAACGGCGCGGGCGCTTCCGGGATTTCCTGCGCGGAACACTACGTCCGGCTGGGCGTGCGGAAGGAAAACATCTTTCTCTGCGATACAAAGGGGCTGGTCTACAAGGGCCGCACGGAAGGAATGAACCAGTACAAAGAACGTTTTGCGCAGGACAGCAAGTTGCGCACGCTGGCCGAAGCGGTGGAAGGCGCGGATGTTCTGATCGGGCTCTCGGTCAAGGGCGCTTTCACGCCGGCGATGCTGAAATCGATGGCGGAACGTCCGATTCTGTTTGCCCTGGCGAACCCTGACCCGGAGATCGCTTACGAAGATGCGAAAGCGGCGCGCAAGGACCTGATCATTTGCACCGGGCGCTCGGACTATCCCAACCAGGTCAACAATGTTCTTGGCTTCCCGTTCATTTTCCGCGGAGCATTGGATGTTCATGCCACCGCGATCAACGAAGAAATGAAGCTGGCGGCTACGCGGGCACTGGCGGAGCTGGCGAAGGAAGATGTACCGGACTCGGTTTGCCGGGCGTATGGCGTGGAACGATTTGCGTTTGGCCCGGACTATTTGATTCCCACGGTGTTTGATCCGCGGGTGCTGGTGTGGGAGGCTTCGGCGGTGGCGCGAGCGGCGATGGAAACCGGAGTGGCGCAGGAGCCGGTGGACTTGGCGGACTATCGCGAGCAACTGGAGAAGCGGCTGGGCAAAGCACATGAAGTGATGCGCATGGTCATCCACAAAGCGCAGGCCAAACCTAAGCGGGTCGTGTTCCCGGAGGGCGACACGGACAAAGTTTTGCGGGCAGCGAACATTCTAGTGGATGAGGTAATCGCGCGGCCCATTCTGCTGGGCGACGAGCAGTCCATCCGCGCGCGGGCGGCGAAGCTGGGCGTTGTGCTGGACGGCATGGAAGTGGTGGACCCGAAGACCTCGGCTTTGCGCGAGATTTACATCCAGGAGCTCTACTGGCTGCGCCAGCGCCGCGGAGTGACCTTATCAGAAGCCAGCACGCTGATCGACAACTGCAACATTTTTGGCTCGCTGATGGTGCACATGGGAGACGCCGATGCGCTGGTTTCGGGCATCACGCAGCACTATCCGGATGTGATCCGGCCGGCGCTGCAGATCATTAAAGTTCGCGAGGGCGTGCACAAGGTCTCCGGACTTCATACCCTGGTGACGAAAAAACACGGCTTGCTGTTCCTGGCGGACTGCACGGTGAACATCGATCCCACGGCAGAGGACCTGGCGGAAATCGCGCTGTGCGCGGCCGAGATAGCGCGGCGCTTTGACGTGGTGCCGCGTGTGGCCATGCTGTCGTTCTCCAACTTTGGCAGCACCAATCATCCGCAATGCGAGAAAGTGCGGCGCGCCACGGAACTGGTGAAGCAGCGCGATCCGGCGCTAATCATCGACGGCGAAATGATGGCGGACGCGGCGCTGGCGCCGGAAATTCTGGAGCGCGAGTATCCGTTCTCCAGCTTGAAAGGCGGCGCTAATGTGCTGATCTTCCCCGACCTCAATTCAGCCAACATTGCCTACAAGCTGCTGATGCGCGTGGGCGGGGCTGAGGCGATTGGGCCGATTCTCATGGGCCTGAGCAAACCGGTTTATCTCTTGCCGCGCGGCGACGAAGTAGAGGACATTGTGAACAGCACGGCGCTGGCAGTGGTGGATGCTGAAGAAAGTCAGGCCAAGACGCCGCGCGAGAATGGAAAGCTATTCGTCAGTGCTGACTGAATGCTGAGAACAGTCACGAGCAGCGAGTAGCTTGTAGCTCGGAAATTCAACCAACGGACTGTGTGTCTGTCGACACATCGTGTCTGGGCGGACACGTTCAAACCTCGACGTTACCAAGTTAACCTCCTTTATATCAACAAGATGCTGTTTGGATGCCTTCCTGCCCTCATGCTTTGCGCAAGCTGAGGAGAACTCCAATGGAATTCGTACTGAACGCACTCACTGTCGCCACGGGTATGGCTTTGTCACTGTCGGTTGCAATCCTGGTGGAAGAGTTGATTTTCGGGAAGGTGTTTCCCATGGTTTTTGCGAGCGCAGCCTTGCGAATGAAGTCAGCGCAAGAACGCTGAAGAAAGAGGAGGCGGGTATGTTGTTTCTGAAATATTTGCTGATCTGGGGCGGTGTGGCGATGATCGCCATCGCCGTGGGAATTCTCACGCATGATATCTGGCTCCTGTTGCAATATCGGCGGCGACTTGAGGAAGGGAAAGCGGAGCCGCTGCCGCCCGAACCGCCGGTTCGCTGGCGGGGATCCCTGGCGCTGGCGTTGTTGGCTTGGGGACCGATCCTGTTGTCTATAGGAATTGTGGTTGTGCCCAGCGGAATGGCCGGAGTGCGCGTCAGCCAGACCCGTGGCACGCTGGCGGGCACGCTGTATCCGGGAGCGCATTTTGTGGTTCCTCTGGCGGAGAGCGTGGCGCTATTTGATACGCGTGATCAGTTGTTCACAACCGGATCGGTGGAGAATGGCGCCGGCAAGAAGTCGGAGCCCTTGAATGTGCAGGTGCGCGAAGGGCTCACGCTCGGCCTAGCCATCACGGTCCGGTACTGGCTGGATCCACGGCATCTCGATTACGTTGAGGCCAATCTGCCGCAACCGGTGGAAAAGGAAATTGTGCCGGCGGTAGTGGCCAGCGCCTGGCGTGAATTGGTACCCAACTATACGGTGCGGGAAGTGTTTGCGGCGAAGCGCGAGGAGGTGCGCAAGCGCGCTTCCGACGTGATTACGCTGAAACTGGCCGCGGATGGCATTTTGGTCAAAGAGGTCATGCTGCGCGATATCCAACTGCCGCCGCAATATGCACAGGGACTGGAAAGCCTGCTGCTGCGTGAGCAGGAGAACGATCGCATGGGCGTGGAAACGGAAATCCAACAAAAACAGGTGAGGATTGCCGAGCTTCAGGCGGAAGCCACCAAAGCTCAGCAGGTGAAACAGGCCGAAGGCGAAGCTCAGGTTCGAGTTCTGCAGGCCAAGGGTGAGGCGGATGCCATGCAATACACGCTGCCGCTGAAACAGAAGCAGATTGAGCAATCGAAGCTCGAAGCCGAAGCGCGCAAAGAAGCTACGGTGAAGAATGCCGAGGCCCAGGCCGAAGCGAAGGTGATCGACAGCAAGGCGGAGATGGAGCGGCGGAAGCTGCTGGCTGAAGCCGAAGCCGAGCGCATTCGGGTGACGGCGGTCGCCGACGCCGAGCGCATGCAGAAGGAGGGAGCCATTCTCAAACAGAATCCTCTGCTGATTAATAAGATCGTGGCGGAGCGGCTCTCCGATAAACTGCAGATCATGATGGTGCCGGCGGATGGAAAGTTCTTCTTCGCCAATGACGTGCTGCGCAGCATGAATATGGCCAATCGTGGCAGCCAGGCGGAAGAGACGGAGGAACCGCCGAAGTGATCGAGAATGACATTTACCACGGAGACACAGAGACACGGAGCAAACCAACAAGGGCAAAGGCCTAATCATTCAAAGATCGGAATTCTCTGTGACTCCGCGTCTCCGTGGTTCTCTAATCGGCCGTTAGGCAGGCGCGGTGGATGACTCCGATCAGTACAGGGTGCTATGGCAAGCATCGTCCTCAACCCGGTTTATAATTCGCGCATTCCTGAAATGGCTGCTTCGCGGTTATCGTTTGCGGGTGTTCTCGGAGTTTCGATTCTGCTGCTGAGCCTCGTGCCGGCAAGTGTGGCCAGTCAATGGCAGGCGCCGGAAGCACAACTGGCGCGGAAGATCGCGGCTGCGACTGGGCCCGGGGCGGTCGCGTTCACTCTGTCGAATCACTCTTCGCTGGGTCAAGCGGAAGTGAAGGAGATTCAAGCCGGATTGCTGTCTGAGCTGGCGGTTCTGGGAGTGCACGCCGTGAGCCCGGAGCAGGCGGCCGCAACGGTAGATGTTACGCTGTCGGAGAACCTGCAGAGTTATGTCTGGGTCGCCGAGGTCCGCGAGGGCGGCGGCGAAGCTACGGTGGTGATGGTCACGACACCACGGCCGGCATCGGCTGGGCTTGAACGCCCAAGCTCGCCGATGGCGATAAGGAAGCTGTTGCTTTGGAGTGACGACCAACGGATCCTCGATCTTGCGCTGGTAAACGGCAATCCTCAGCACATGATTGTTCTGGAAGCTGAGAACGTCGCGCTGTACGCGATGGAAGGCGGTCGTTGGCAACAGCAGCAGTCGCTGGTCATTGCGCATTTGCGACCCTGGCCACGTGATCTGCGCGGGCGGCTGATCCTGAGAAAAGATCATCTGTTCGACGCGTATCTGCCAGCCGTTTTCTGCCGCAGCACGATGACTTCGCCCATGGGCTTGGACTGTCGCGAGAGCGATGATCCCTGGCCGCTGGCCTTGCAGCCACCGCTCAGCGGATTTTTCGCACCGACACGAAATTTTTTTACCGGAGCGCTCTCTCCTGGAATCGGCAAGCAGACCGCAGCGCCTCCGTTTTATTCGGCCGCGGCGCTGCCGCGGGAGAAGTATGTGCTTTGGCTATTCAGCGCGGTGGACGGGAAGGTCCACTTGCTCGATGGCATGACCGACCAGGAGCTGGCTCGGGCGAGGTGGGGAAGTGACATTG
>Ga0116223_10000287_pt1 | contig 64667 bp, 68 predicted proteins | sample Sb_taG_3_FD_90092 | JGI IMG/M metagenome (GOLD analysis project Ga0116223, IMG submission 90092) | Peat soil microbial communities from Weissenstadt, Germany - Sb_50d_a_PC metaG | ecosystem: Environmental > Terrestrial > Soil > Wetlands > Peat | place: Germany: Weissenstadt | collected 2010-09-21 | reverse complement strand
CTGTATGCCCTGGTATGGATCTGCTTGCCGCGGATGTTCCTGGGTATCCACTGGGCCTCCGATTTCGTCGCGGGCGCCGCGATCGGAATCGCGGTGGTGTGGGCGGCGCTCAAGGTTGAGGCGCTGCGGCCCAGACTCGCGATGCGCGTGCTCGCGTTAGCGGACGCGGCCCCCAGGGTCTTTTACGGGGCTGCATTTCTGGTCTCCTTTGAGATGGGTGTGCTTTTTGAAGACGTTCGCGATGCCGCGAAAGGCTTGCTCCGCTTCCTGCACCTCGTGCTGCCCGAAATACTGGCTCACGCCCGGCTGATAACACTCGGGACTCCTGCTTTTCTCATCGTTGCCGCGAGCCTCGTGTTTCTAAGCCGCAAGAGCGTGACGGTGCGGGTTCGATTGGCCAGAGGGGCTACAGTAACTCGCTCCATGCTCGACTGGCCTTAGGATAAAGGCGGGGTGTCCCATGGTCCAAATCCAGGAAGACTTAGTGTGCCGCATCCGAACGTTGGAAAAGGAGCTGCAAACCGCACTGGAGGAGAAGGAGCGGGCCTTTCGCTACGTGTGGGCCAAGGGCCGCGCCACTTTCGAACGGGAAGTCCTGGCCAAGCATCGAAAGCTCAAGAGCGGATTACCCGGCTACGTTCTGCATTCCCGAATCCTGGTTGTTCTGACCGCGCCCATCATCTACGTCGGACTTATTCCTTTCCTTCTGCTGGATCTTTTTCTGGCGCTCTATCAATTGACCTTCGTGCGCGCGTGCGGCATTCCGGCCGTCCAGCGGAGCGACTACCTGATCTTCGACCGGGGCCGTCTCCAATACTTGAACCTGTTGGAACGTGTCAACTGCGTCTACTGTTCCTACGCCAACGGCCTGTTCGCTTACGCCACCGAAGTCAGCGCCCGCACGGAACAGCACTGGTGTCCGATCAAGCACGCTAGCCGTCTGCGCTCGCCGCATTCCCGGTATTCGCATTTCTTCGACTACGGGAATGCCGATCACTACAACCGGCAGATCGAGAAGGTGCGGAGCGACTTCGAGGATTTGAAGGGCGGGGAATGAGACGGCTTCGGATTGAGCGGCCCTGAATTTGACAAGCTTCCCGGGTCGAGCTATCTTGCAAACTGAACCGGCGGGCTTTCGCGCGCTGGAGCAATTTTCCATTGGAACATGGATGTTTGGAAGGTGGATGTTTGGAAGGTGGATGATGAGCGTTCGATCTTTTCGTTCCTTCAGCGTTTCGGCCTTCGCCGCGCTTTCCTTGGCCGCGGTGGCGCCTGTTCTGGCGCATCATTCTTTTGCCGCTGAATTCGACGATACCAAGCCCGTCAAATTGAGCGGAGTGGTCACCAGGGTTGAGTGGGAAAACCCCCACATCTGGTTCTATGTCGACGTGAAGGGTGAGAACGGCGCCGTGACGAACTGGGGATTCTCGGGAGGCGCGCCGGGCCAGTTGCAGCGGCGCGGCATCAACCGGCAAGTCATCCAGCCCGGCATGACGGTGATGGTCGACGGCTACCGTTCCAAGGACGGCTCGAACAACGCTTCGGGCGGGCGCGTGACTTTCCCCGATGGCCGCATGGTGTTCACGGCCGGGGCCGAGGACCGGACACCAGAACAAGGCAAGAGCGATCAAGGGAAGAAATAGGAGCCGCGCATGAGCAAGTTGGGACTGTGGTGCAACGGAGCCGGCGCGGCGCTGCTGCTGGCGGCATTGGCGATCGGTCCGGCGGGTTTAAGCGCGCAATCGGGGGCGGCAAAATCGGGGACTGACGTCCCCCGCATGGCCAACGGCAAGCCCGACTTCAGTGGCACCTTCGAATGGCCCAAAGCTCCCGGAGCCGCGCGGGGCAAGAGTTCGGCGACCATTTTCGATCGCAAGAATTTCGCGCCGCTCAAGCCCGGGGGAGAAGCGTTTCTGGAGCCGCGCACCGGCGATCCGCGCCACGACGAGCCGCGCGATTTCTGCCTGCCGGCCGGATTCCCGTCGGGGATGTTGTCCGCCAACGCCATGCAGTTCTTCGAAACCAAGGACTACCTGGTGATGGTGCACGAGTTTCAGCGCATGTCGCGCGTGATTCCTCTGGATGGCCGTCCGCACCGGCAGGGGCTGGAGCCGTCGTTTTACGGCGATCCGGTGGGGCATTGGGACGGCGACACGCTGGTGATCGAGACTAACAATTTCAAACGCTGGTCGCTGGACGACTATTTCTACACGGATCCGAAGGAATACCGCATGCACAGCGACGCGCTGGTCACTACCGAGCGGCTGCGGTGGAAGGACAAGGACACCGTCAGCTACAGCTTGACCATCGACGATCCCAAGATCTTCACCCGCCCGTGGGGTCAAGACTTCGAGATCAAGGTGCGCAAGGACTGGGACAAAGACGGCCTGTACGAATACGTCTGCGAAGAGAACAACCGCTGCCCCGGCGGCAAGTGCGGCGGCAAATAACGCCGCTTTTGCTCCGGGACGCTACTTGCTGTCGCCGTCGTGATCGGCATCGCCCCCCTGAAGCGCCTTCTGAGCGGTGGCGCTCAGCTGGACCGTGTCACTCTTCTGTTGGGCCGCCTGCAGCGCAGCTTTCTGCGCCGCCTGCTGTTGGGCTGCCTGCGTGGCGGACGCGGATTGACTGCTGGAAACGCCGGAAATCGACATGGGACGTGAGTCCAACTCATCGGCCTGTCGATGCAGAATTTGAATCCGTTTTACTGCCTCAAGGTGACTACTGGCGACGGCAGGCTTCGGCCTCCCAGTTCATCTCGGACTGTGCATACCATGGTCCATGCCAGTCGCACTAGTCACCGGCGGATCGCGCGGAGTGGGACGAGGCGTGGCCGTGGGTCTCGCGGCTGCTGGGTTCAAAGTCTACGCCACTGGCCGCAGTATCGATGCGGCCGAGCTTCCGCCATCGGTCGTGCGCATCGCGTGCGACCATTCCGATGACGCCGGCACCGCGGCGGTCTTTGACCGGATCGCCGCGAGCGGCGACGAACTGGATGTTCTCGTCAACTCCGCCTGGGGCGGCTACGAACGGATGACCGAGGACGGCCAGTTCACCTGGACCCGGCCGTTCTGGCAGCAGCCGACGCACCGCTGGAGCAGCATGCTGCAGGTGGGCGTTCGTTCCGCGTTTGTCGCTGCCGCGTGCGCGGCGCGAGGGATGACTGCCCAAAGGCGCGGCATGATCGTCAACATAAGCTTCTGGGCGGCGCAAAAGTACGTGGGCAATGCGATCTACGGAATCGCCAAGGCGGCCACGGATAAGATGACGGCCGATCTGGCGCACGAGCTCCGCGAATACGGCGTGACCGTGCTCTCGCTCTATCCCGGCATGGTGCGGACCGAGTCGGTGGTCGCCGCCGCGGAGGCCGGATGGTTGGACTTGTCCAAGAGCGAGAGTCCCGAATTCATCGGGCGGGTGATTGCGGCGCTGCATGCGGAACCGGATGGGTTGAAACGATCCGGCCAGGTCGTGGTTGCGGCGCAAGCGGCGAGAGAACTGGGCGTGGTCGACACCGACGGTAAGGCCCCTGTGCCTTTGACGCTCGATACGGTGTAGGCGCTGTTACGATAGGCACGAGATGGCCGCGTCAACGCGAGTTCGCATCGGCACGCTTTCCGTCCTGCTGTTCGCGCGGGCCGCCAGCGGCCAGACCATCGCCATCGCAGCCGGCACTGTAATCGACCCGGAGACCGGCGCCGGAAAAACCAACCAAACAATTCTGATCGACGGCGGAAAGATCAAGGAAATCGGGCCGGCCGTGGCGGTGCCCAAGGACGCTGTCCGCGTGGATCTGTCCAAGGAAACGGTTCTGCCCGGGCTGATCGACGCGCACACGCATTTGCTGGCGACGGTCAGTGCGAAGTGGGACCTGGGCGATTACTGGATCATGGCGCTGCAGCGCCGCGCTGGGTCGCGGGCCATCGAGGGCGTCCGGCATGCGAAGGAGATGCTCGAGAGCGGATTCACCACGGTGCGCGACGTAGGCAACTCCGGAGATTATCTCGACGCGGATCTGGACAAGGCCATACGCGAGGGTAGGGTACCGGGTCCCACCATGATTTTCGCGGGCCGCATCATTGCGCCCTTCGGCGGGCAGTTCTGGGACAAGCCCGCGGACGCGCGGCTGCTGGAAAATCCCGAGTATCGTTTCGCCGACTCGCGCGATGAGATGCGCAAAGCCGTGCGCGAGAACATTTATTGGGGAGCGGGCGTGATCAAGATCGTCGTCGATGGCCAGAAGTATACGTACTCGGCGGATGACATCCGCTTCATCGTGGAGGAAGCCGGACGGGCGGGCATAAAGGTCGCGGCGCATGTTCAAACCGAGCCCGGCGCGCGGGCCGCGATCGAGGCCGGTGTGGCTTCGATCGAGCACGCGTGGACCGTGACCGATGAAGATCTCGCGTTGGCCAAGCAGAACCATGTCGTGCTGGTGGGTACGGACTTTACGGTGGCTCAACTGGTCGCCGAGGGGGCGGACGCGGCCGCGGCCAAGCGGACCCACGATCGTTATGTGGTACGGCTCAAGCGCGCCTGGGAGGCGGGCGTGGATGTGGTGTTCGGAACCGACGTGATGTCCGATGTCAAGGGCCGCACGCGAGGCGAGGAGGCCATTGAGTATATCGATAGTTTTCGCGAAGCGGGGATCGACTCGGCCGGCGTGATCCGCTCCATGACTGTTCGCGCGGCGGAATTGCTCGGTGTCGCGAAAGAGCGCGGAGCCATTCGCGCCGGAATGGCCGCCGATTTAGTGGCCACGCCCACCAATCCTCTTCGCGATCTGGATGGGCTGAAGCGGATTAACTTCGTCATGAAGAACGGCGAGATTCACCGCCGGCCGTAGCCGTCGAATCTCACGCGGGCCAGACACGCGGGCGGGTTTGGAATATGATGCATGGAGGAAGGATCACCTCGTATGCCATCCCTGACTGCACGTCTTTACCTGGCCGGCGCTCTTGCGTTAGCCGCCGCCATCGCCGTGGTTCCCGCATCGCGCGCCCAGGCTCCCGCGTCTCCCTCTCAAGCTCCCGCAGCCGGGCGCGATCTCAAACTGCGCGGAGACCGTTTTGCTCCGCTGACCTGGGACCAGCTCACGCCGGCCCAACGCACCATGGTCGAGCATCTCCTCAGCGGCGAACGCGGAGGGTTGAACGGACCCTTCAACGTGCTGCTGCGCAGTCCGGAAATGGGCGACCTGGCGCAGCAGTTCGGCGCGGCCACGCGCTTCCACTCTTCGCTGCCCAAGAAGCTCAACGAACTGGCGATTATCACCACGGGGCGCTACTTTACCTCGCAGTATGAATTCCAAGCGCACCACCGCGCCGCGCTCGAAGCGGGCTTAAGCCCGGCCATCGCCGACGCTGTCGCCCAGGGCAAGCGTCCCACCGGCATGTCGAAGGAAGAAGCCACCGTATTCGATTTTTGCTGGGAGCTGCTCACCACCAAGCAGGTCAGCGATGCGAACTTCAAAGCCGCCAAGGACGCGTTTGGCGAGCGTGGAGTGGTGGATCTGATCGGCGTGATGGGCTGGTATTCCACCGTATCGATGGCACTGAATGTCGATCGTTACCCGGTGCCGGATGGACAGAAGCCGGAACTGGCTCCGCTCAAACTCCCCTGACGGTTAACGTGGCCGCCTCAGGCGGGAACTTCTAATTCCACCGGCGCACCGACGCCGCACCCAGTGATTTTCGCCGCGTCGCCCTGATTGGCGGCTACCTCCAGATATCCGGAGCTGCCGGCGATCACGAACACTTCGCCCAGTTCCGTTTCTGAATATGTGAGCGCCAGCCGGTGGATGCGTTCCAGGCCCACGCGCAGTTCGAACGGCTGGGTCTTCACATCGGCGAAAGAATCGACATGGAAGTTGGTGATCAGATTCCCGAAACGGTCGGTTTTGAGCACCCGCCCCGTCCACTGGTTTCGTGCGGTTCGCGCGGGCGTAAGCGCGGCGCTGCGGACGGCATCGCGCACCAGCTTGCCGAACCGAGCGGGCGGAGTCTTGCGGGCCAAGTGGGCGGCGGCGGGCGCGAATACGTCGCGTCCGTGGAAGGTGCGGCTGACGCGCGACAGCATCACCTTAGGGTTGGTGATCTCACGCACCTTGTGGGTCGCCGCGTCGTAGATGATCGAGAACACGCCGTTGTCCGGGCCGATGAAGTAGTGGCCGCCGGTTTCGACGCCGCTGGTTTCGACCCCGCTGGTTTCGGCCCCGCTCGTTTCCACCCCGCTCGTTTCAATGAGGATGGGCCGCCGCGCGCTGCCGACGCCCGGGTCGACCACCACGACGTGAATCGTCCCTTTCGGGAAGTGGCGCCAGGCCTGCGCAATCACGAACGCGCCCTCGTTAACTTCGAAAGGCGTGATGTTGTGGGTGATATCGACGAGGCGCGCCCGTGGCGCGATACCCAGAATCACGCCCTTCATGACGCCAACGAAATGGTCGGAAGTGCCGAAATCGGTGGTTAGCGTGATCAGGCCGGACGGTGTGGATGACATGTACTGATAAAATTGTAGTGTCTGCCGAGGACCTTGGACGTGCACCGGTATTATTTCGATCACAACGCGACCACGCCCGTATCGCCGGAAGTCTTGGAAGCCATGCTTCCGCTGTTGAGCGACGTGTATGGCAACGCTTCGAGCGTGCATCATTTCGGGCAGATGGCGCGGCAGCGTCTGGATCAAGCTCGCGCAAGCGTGGCGCGGTTTCTGGGCGCCGCGCCGGAAGAGATCGTGTTCACCAGCGGCGGTACGGAGTCCGACAACCTAGCGCTTCTAGGCGCCGGCCGCGGCGGGCATGCGATCGTGTCGGCGATCGAGCATCCGGCGGTGCTCGCGGCGGCAGAGCAGTTGAGCGCCGTGACCAAGGTTCCCGCCGACTCGCGCGGCGTGGTCGATCCGCAAGACGTGCGGCGCGCGCTGCGCCCCGACACCAAGATCATCAGCGTCATGCACGCTAACAACGAAACCGGCGCCATCCAACCCGTGGAGGAGATCGCGCGCATCGGTGCGGAAGCCGGAATCCCGGTGCACGTCGATGGTGTGCAGGTCGCGGGACGCATGCCGGTGGACGCGCCGCGGCTGGGCGTCGCGATGTACACCATCAGCGGGCACAAGCTGTACGCGCCCAAGGGAGTCGGCGCGCTGTATGTGCGCAAGGGAACGCCCCTGCGGGCGATTCTGCACGGCGGAAAGCACGAGCGCGGACGGCGCGGTGGCACCGAGAACGTCGCCGGTGCGGTGGCGCTGGAGCGCGCAGTCGAATGGATGATGGAGCACGGGGCGCAGGAGGCGGCACGGGTTGCGGCACTGCGCGACCGACTGGAGCAGCAGGTGCTCGCGCGCATCCCGGACACACACGTCAACAGCGCTGGCGCCGCGCGCGTCGCCAACACCACCAACCTCCGCTTTGATGGCATCGATAGTGACGCGCTGCTGATCGCGCTCGACCTCAAGGGATTCGCGGTGTCGAGCGGTGCGGCTTGTTCGAGCGGCGCGCCCGAGCCCTCGCACGTGCTGCTCGCCATGGGTCTGACGCGCGAGCAGGCGCGGTCGAGCATTCGCTGCTCGCTGGGGCGATCCAATACCGTCGAGCAAGTGGACGCGCTGACTGCGGCGCTGGTCGATTGCGTCGCGCATCTGAGAAAGTTGTCTCCGGTGTATGCCTGAGACCATTGCAGTCGCAATGTCGGGCGGAGTGGACAGCTCCGTGGTGGCGGGCATGCTGCACGCGCGCGGCGACACTGTGATCGGGCTCACCATGCAGCTCTGGAACCAGCGGCGGCTGCCTGAAATCCAGGTGGAAGGCGCGACCTCGGGCCGATGCTGCTCGCTCGACGACGTGTACGACGCGCGCGCCGTGGCGCAGCACCTTGGGATTCCGTACTACGTTCTCAATTTCGAGCAGCAGTTCGAGGCCAGCGTGGTGAAGCCGTTCATCGACGACTATCTCGCGGGACGCACTCCGATCCCGTGTACGTTGTGCAACAACTTCATCAAATTCGACCAGTTTCTGGAGATGGCGGAGGGCGTCGGAGCTGCACGCATCGCCACCGGACACTACGCGCAGATCCGGCACAATCCGGAGACGGGGCGCTGGGAGATGCTGCGCAGCGCCGACCGCGCCAAGGATCAGACGTACTTTTTGTTCGGATTGAAGCAGGAACAATTGGCACGCACAATGTTTCCACTGGGCGCGATGGAGAAGCCGCAGGTGCGCGAGCTCGCGCGCCAGTTGGGGATTCCCACCGCCGCCAAGCCGGATAGCCAGGAGATCTGCTTCGTGCCCAACGGCGACTACGCGTCGTTCATCGACGCCTACTTTCGCGAGCAGGGCATCCCGCCGAGCGAGCTGGGTGGCGATCTGGTCACCGCCGATGGCCGCGTAGTGGGCGAGCACGCGGGCGTGCATCGCTTCACCGTGGGACAGCGCCGCGGCCTCGGAGTTGCAGCGGGCGAGCCTCTCTATGTGATCTCGACCGAACCTGCGACGCGGCGGGTCGTGGTGGGGCGTGGCCCGGAGCTGGGGCGCACAACCGCGCGCGTGCGCGATGTGAACTGGATCTCGATCGTTGCGCCCACAGAACCCGTGCGCGCCGAAGTGAAGATTCGCAATAAGCACCTCGCGGCGCCGGCCACGATCGTGCCCACTGGAGAGGCGGCGGTGGAGGTTCGTTTCGACGAGCCGCAGCGCGCCGTTACGCCGGGTCAAGGGGCCGTGTTTTATTCCGGCGATTTGGTTTTAGGCGGCGGCTGGATCGAGTGAAAACGATCGAGTATTGGGCCGCGCGCATCCTTCTGACAAAGTTGCGATGGCTGCCCCCGCATATGGCGAATTGGCGCGTCGCGCTATACGCCCGCGTGCTGGATCTCGCGGTGCCGCGGCTGCGGCGCATTGCTCTGCGTAATCTGGAACTGGCCGGATTCGAGGATCGCGACGCCATCCTACGGGGCGTGTTTCGCTCCCTCGGACGCGTGGTGGTCACGTTCGCGCAATTCCCACGGATCACGCGCGACAACGTCCACCGCTGGATTCGTTACGAAGGCCTTGAGAATTTCACCTCGGCTCAAGCGCGTGGGCGGGGTGTGCTGGTGGCCACCGGGCATCTCGGCAATTGGGAGTTGAGCGCCTACACTCACGCGCTGATGACCGGGCCGATGAATATCGTGGTGCGCCCGCTCGACAATCCGCGCGTCGACGCCTTGGTCGAGCAGCGGCGCACGCTCTCCGGCAATCCCGTCATCCGCAAGAAGGAAGCAGCCCGCGAGATTCTGCGCGCGCTCAGAGCGGGCCAGGCGGTGGGGATTTTGATCGATCAGAATTCGTCACTTGAGGAAGGCGTGTTCGTCGACTTCTTCGGCGTCAAAGCCTGCGCCAATGCGGCTTTCGTGAAGTTCGCCCATCATACCGGAGCGGCGGTGGTTCCGGGATTTGCGTTGTGGTCCGAGGCCGAACAGCGCTACATCCTGCGTTTCTATCCGGAAATTCCCATGGGCGGCGACGTTCTCGATGACACGCAGCGTGTGCACACCGTGCTGGAGCAGGTGATCCGCGAACACCCGGATCAATGGTTGTGGATTCACCGGCGCTGGAAGACGCGGCCTCCCGGGGAACCGCCGATCTATTGATTACCGAGACTTGTTAGACTGCAAAAGATGAGCCCTCAACCGAGCAGCGAAATCGCCGAGGCGCTTGATCGGAGCGCCGCAGAGGTACTCGCCGCAGCGAGTGTTCCGGAATCCCTGGCTGGCAAAAAGCCTGCTGAAGACCGCTGGTCCGCGCTCGATTGCGTCGAGCATTTGACGCGGGTGGAAGAATCGTTTTTGGAACGCTTGAAGCCCGCCGAAGGCGAGGCGCCGCTGGTGGACCCGCAGCGAGAGGCCGAGCTTGCGGCGCGGATGGTGGATCGCACCGAGCGGCGGCAAGCGCCCGACGCGCTCCGGCCCACGGGCCGATTTGCGACCCTGTCCGAGGCCCTGAAAGAGTTCCAAGCGGTGCGGGCGCGCGCAACGCGCTTCGCCGCGGAGCACGCGTCGGACCTGACCACATTCACCGCGACCTCGCCGCGCTGGGGCGTGATGAACGGCCGGGAAGTTATGTTGTTACTGGCGGGTCATTCGCGCCGGCACGCGGCGCAGATCCGGGAAACCGTAAAGGAGTTGGCCATGAGCCCTCAGGAGAAAAGCGAAATCGTGGACCTGCTGGAGAGCGGCCGCGCGGAGTTGGTCGCGGCGGCCGCCGGCCTCTCAGAGGCCCACGCGAAGACCCGGCCGGCGCCCGACCGGTGGTCCGTGCTGGAGTGCATCGAGCACGTGACTTTTGTCGAAGGCCGATTCTTGGGGCGCCTGGAAGAATCGCCGGCCGGCGATCCGGTGGCTCCAGACCAAGCCAAGGAAGCCGCCATCATCGCCCGCGCCTTGGATCGCACCAACCGCTTCAACGCGCCGGAGGCGATTCATCCCACCGGCAAGTACGCCAGCGTCGCCGAGGCCCTGGCTGCGTTCCACGCGATGCGCGACCGCAGCGTGCAATTCGCCGCCCAACAAGGCCCGCGCCTGTATGCTTTGAGCACGACACACCCGGTGATGGGAGTGTTGAACGGCGCCGAAGCATTGATCCTGATCGCGTCGCACGGACGGCGGCACACGGCCCAAATGCATGAAGCGATCGCCGCGCTGGCATAACCGGACGGCAAAGCACCCGTCAGCCGCGCTTGCGGCTTGTGCGGCCACCCGGCCGGGCCCGCGCTGGTTCCACCACCGAAAACTGCAACCGCTTCTCCACGCCGTCGACGCGATCGAGGCGGACTCGTAATTGGTCGCCAATCGAAAACTGGCGGCGGTTGCGCTCGCCGATGATCTTGCGCGTGTTCTCGTGGTACAGATAGCGGTCGCCCGGCAGCGTGTCCAGGGGCACCAGGCCTTCGATGAACAGGTCCTTCAGCTCGACGAAGAAGCCGAAGCGTGTAGTGGAAATGATCATGGCCGCGAATTCGTCGCCCACGTGGTCGACCATGAACTTGACCTTCTTCCACTCCACCAGTTCGCGCTCTGCTTCGGCGGCGCGGCGCTCGGTTTCCGACGCGGATTCGGCGATCGCGCGCAGATCGGCGTCATAGCGCGCGCCATCCAGTTGCGCGCTCAGGATGCGGTGCACAATCAGATCCGGATACCGCCGGATCGGCGACGTGAAGTGCGTATAGCTGGGCGCGGCCAGCGCAAAGTGCCCCTGGTTGACCTCGCTGTAGCGCGCCTGCTTGAGCGATCGGAGCATCAGGTAACTCAGGATTCGCTCGTCGGGCTTGCCTTCGATCTTCGCCACCAGCTTTTGATAGGAGCGGGAGGTTAGATTGGCGTCGTCGAGCGCGAGCGTGGTGTCGCGGAAGCGTTTCACCGGCGCGGCGCCGCGCAGCGAGTAGCCGAAGTGCGTGGCCACTTCTTCGAATTCGAGCACGCGCTTGGGATCGGGCCGCTCGTGGATGCGAAAGATCATCGGCAGCCCTAGCGCCTCCAGATGCGAGGCCACGGCTTCGTTAGCCGCCAGCATGAACTCCTCAATGAGGCGATGCGCGATGTTCCGCGGCGCCCGCGTGATGCTTGTCATTTCGCCGAATTCGTCGAACTCAATCAGCGGCTCCGGCAAATCGAAATCGATCGATCCGCGGCGGAAACGTTTGCGATTGAGGATCAGCGCCAGCGCCTGCATGTGCTCGAACCGTCGGATCAACGGCTGGTAGCGTTCGCGCAACTCGGCGTCGCCTTCGAGCACTCCGTGGACGGCGGTATAGGTCATGCGCTCGGCGCTGCGGATCACGCCCCGTGCGAACTCCTGCGAAACTACATCCCCGTGCGCGTCGATTTCGAGCAGCGCCGATAGAACCAGCCGGTCTTCGTGCGGGCGCAGCGAACACTGGTCCGTGGATAGTTCCACCGGCAGCATCGGCACGGCGCGGTCGGGGAAGTACACGCTGGTGCCACGCAACGCCGCTTCCTTGTCGATAGGCGAACCGGGGCGCACGTACTGGCTGACATCGGCGATATGCACCTGTAATGCGTAATGCCCGTTGGGGAGCGGTTCCACCCACACCGCATCGTCGAAGTCTCGCGCCGTTTCGCCGTCGATGGTGACGATGTCCAGATCGCGAAAGTCGCGGCGGCGGGCGATCTCGGCGTCTGGAATGGGGCCGGGGATGGACCGCGCTTGCTCCAGAACATCATGGGGAAATTCGTGCGGGATGTGGTGCGAGCGGATCAGGATTTCGACATCGACTCCGAAATCGTCCGGTTTTCCGAGGATCTCGACGATGCGGCCCGAGGGGCGTTCCCCTAGCTCTCCGAAGTCGAGGATCTCCGCGGTTACGATCATGCCTTCCAGACCCTCGGGCGAATCGATCTGTAGGTCCGACACGCCTACTCGATGGACGTTCAAGTGCTCGGCCGGGAGCGCCATGTCCTCGGGAATTTCGATCCACTGCCGGATGCGGCTGTCGTGCGGGACGACAAAGAATCCCGCGCGGCGCACGCGGAATTCGCCCACCACCTGGGGATTCGCGCGCCGCAGCACGCGCAGAATCTCTCCATGCGCACGCCCATCGGCCTCGATGCGGCCGATGCGCACGACCACGCGGTCGCCGTGCATGGCGCGTGCGGCGGCTTCCTTGGCGATGTAGACGTCGCCGCGCAGGCCCGGCACCGGCACGTCGGGGACCAGAAACGCGTAACCGTCGCGGTGAACGTTCAGCCGTCCAGTGGCGAACTCGCGCGTCGCGCCAGTGGCCGCGTAGTGGCCGGGACTGGTCTCGACAATCTGGCCGCGCTCGGCGAGCCGGTCCAACTCCGCTTCCAGCTTGGCGCGCGTCAATCCGCTGCGCGACATTTCGCGCATCAATTGTTTCAATGTGGCGCGCCCGCGAGGAAGCTTCCGGAGGTGTTCGAGCAGCGCCTGGGCCACGCGTCCATTATATTGGGGTGCATGGAGACGGAGGCGACTCTACAAATGGAACTCAAAGCGGTGCCGCTCGAAATCCCCGAGAACGGTAACATCATCGTGGGCCAGAGCCATTTCATCAAAACCGTCGAGGATCTCTACGAAGCCATCGTGAACACCGTGCCGCAGATGAAGTTCGGGATCGCATTCAATGAAGCGTCCGGCGCGTGCCTGACGCGCGTCGACGGCAACGACGACGCCCTCAAGGGCAACGCCACGCGCAACGCGCAGTCAGTCGCGGCGGGCCATACCTTCTACATCGCGATGCGCGACGGGTACCCGATCAACGTGCTGTCCCGCATTCGCGAAATCCCCGAAGTGTGTTCCATCTTTTGCGCCACCGCCAATCAGGTGGAAGTCATCGTCGCGGAAACCGCGCTGGGACGCGGCATTCTGGGCGTCGTCGACGGCAGCTCGCCCAAGGGCGTCGAGTCGCCGGCCGACGTCGAATGGCGGCACGGTCTGTTGCGCAAAATCGGCTACAAGCGCTAACGCGATGGAAGGCAACACCTACGATCAGGTCTCCTATTCGCACCTGCCCACCACCGAGACGCATCCCGATCGCCTGGCCATGCTCGCGCGGCTGCGCGGATTAAATCCGCCGCCGGTGGATCGGGCGCGGGTACTGGATTTGGGCGCTAACGAAGGCGGCTGCCTGATTCCGATGGCCCTGTCGCTGCCGCACGCGCAGTTCACCGGGATCGATTTCGCAGCCGCTCCCGTCGAACGCGGCAACAACATCATCGGCGAGTTGGGCCTCGGCAACGCGCGCCTGATCCAGATGAACCTGCTCGACGTCGGCGCGTCCCTGGGGGAGTTCGATTATGTGATCGCTCACGGGCTATATGCCTGGACGCCGGAAGCCGTACGCGACAAAGTGCTGGCCATCGCGAGCGCGAATCTGAGCCGCACCGGAATCGCGATGGTCAGCTACAACACCTATCCAGGCGCGTATGAACGCACCATGCTGCGCGACATGATGCTGTTCCACGCCGACGGCGCCGTGGAGCCGGCCGATCGTATTCGCCAAGCCCGCGCGATTCTGGCGCTGATGGCCCGGGCCAATCCCGAAGCTAAAGGGATCGCCAGAACAATCGCGCAAGAAGCCGAGCGGACGCTGCTGCGCCGCGACAGCGCTATCTTTCACGATTACATGTCGGACGTCTACCAGCCGGTGTACTTCCGGGACTTCGTGGCGCATGCGGCCCGCCACGGCCTCGCCTATGTGGAAGACGCCAGCGTGATCGACACTTGGAACGTTTCGCTCACTTCCGAGGTCCAGGAATCCGTGCGCCAGATCGCCGCGGGCGACCGCATCCTGCAGGAACAGTATCTGGATCTGCTTCGCGTGCGGCACTTCCGGTGTTCCCTGCTGTGCCACGATAGCTCGGCCCCGCGGCGCGACTGGGTGAACGCTCAGGCGGCCGGGATGTTCGCGGCCAGTTCGGTGCAGGAGACCGCTCCGGGAACTTTCGTCTCGACACCCGGTGTCCGCATGGAAACCGCGCATGCGGGTGTGGTTGAGTTCCTGCGCCGCTGCCGCGAGCACTGGCCCGAGGCTCTGCCCATAGCCGAGCAGGAATCCGATATGGCCGTGGCTCTATTTCAACGCGGGTTGATCGAACTGCGCACCGTTCCCGGCCTGGCGAAACGCGCTGGAGACCGCTCGCTCGCCAGCCCCCTGGCGCGATACCAAGTGCGTCGAGGCCCGACGGTTTCGACGCTCCTGCACACCGCCGTAGAAATTCCGCATTCAGCCGCGCGCGAGTTTCTGATGCTGCTGGACGGAACCCGCGACCGGCCCGCGCTGGCGCGGGAGTCCGTCTGCTCCCTCGATCAGGTCGATCGGGAATTGGAAAACGCCGCGAGCCATGGGCTACTCCTTGGTTAGAGCGTTGTGGGGCAGGTTGTAAAACCTGCGGCCGATTGTTAAATCGGCCCCAGCGCTGGACCACGGAAACTTCCCGGGTCCAGAAGCCAGCCCCGCCTTGACGGGATTCATTTCAATGTAACGCGTGATTCGCTGAAGCTCCCGCTCATCGCGAACCACTCGATCATAACTTTCGTCCTGCCAAAACGGCTGGCCCGTGAGACCGAGAATCCGGTTGCACCCCCGCCCCGTGTACTTCTTGAGCGACTGCATCAATTTCGAAACCGGCACGTTCGGCGTGACCAAAACGTGAACATGGTTGGGCATGACCACATACCGTGCAGGCGGAAGTGCCCCAGGCCCCGATCCCGGTATTGGAGCGCTCCGACCACTATCTTTGCGATCTCTGGCTGACGGAGGAACATCGGGCCGGTGCGGGCGTTGTCGAGAAGGCGGTCCATCGCCAGGAAGGCTTCTCCGGAAGTGGTGGCGGGTGGGAAGGCGCGGTTCCGGGGAAGGCTGCCATGCAGCCGCCATGTGAGGAAGACCGGTTCGCCGATGGGATGATAGTGCGGAAGACGGCGTCTGTGGAACGTTGTCACTAGCTATGAGTGCGGGCATAGGCGGAAGACTCTCATGGATGCGGCCGGGCCGATTTCCAATCGGCCGCAGGTTTTTCAACCTGCCCCACTCTCTTGGGGAAGGCTCACTGCCTTGGGGCAGGCTCACTGCCGGTCACGCTTTGATAAAGTGTAGTGCAGTGCCCACCGGGAAACTATGAAAGACCTCTCGCGCGTCGTGTGGTCGGAAGGCATGTACCTGGGGCCTCATCATTTCCAAGCCCAGAGCCGGTTCTTTGAGGACTCCGTCCGTTTCGCCACCACCTCTCTGTGGTTCGAACCCTGGGGCCTGATCGCGGCGCAGCTCGACGACGAAGCTTTGAAGAACGGCACTGTCAGCCTGATTCACGCCCGCGGAATTTTCCCCGACGGCATGCCGTTCCACATGCCCGAAAGCGATCCGCTACCCGAGCCCCGCAACATTGCGGAGCTGTTTCCGGCCGTGCGCGATTCAGTGGGCGTGGGTTTGTCGGTTCCACCGCGCCGCCCCGAAGGGCCCAACACCCAGTTGCACGGGAGCAACGGCGATTCGACGCGCGGGCCTTTGCGTTACCGCGCCACGCCGCAAACCCTGTACGACGAGACCACCGGGCGCGACGAGAAACCGGTAGAACTCGGGCGCAAGAACATCGGGCTGCTGCTCGACACGGAGCCCACCGCGAACTTCGTCAATCTGCCCATCGCGCGCATCACTCGCGACAGCGGTGGCCGCTTCATCTACGACTCCACCTATGTTCCGCCCAGCGTCGAGATCAGCGCCAGCGAGCCCCTGATGGCCATGTTGAAGCGCCTGATCGAAATTCTGGAAGACAAGTCGTTCCGCTTTTCGCGCACCGCGCCGGGTGGCAAGGAACGCTCCTGGACCGAGTTTTCGACCCGCGAAATCGCCAATTTCTGGCTGCTGCACACGGTCAACTCGGCGCTGGCGCCGCTGCGTCACCAGTACCGGACCAAGCACGGACACCCGGAACAATTGTTCGTCGAAATGTTGCGTCTGGGCGGTGCGCTGTGCACTTTCGGCATCGACAGCCATCCGCGCCAGCTGCCCCTGTACGACCACATCAACCTGGAAAAATGTTTCGGCGAGCTGGACCAGCACATCCGCGCCCTGCTGGAGACCATCGTTCCCACCCAGTACATCCTAATCAATCTGGTCAAGCGCGCCGAATATTTCTATGAGGCCGAGATCACCGATCAGCGCTGCCTGGACCGCGCGCGGTGGGTCTTCGCCGTCCGCACCAAGGTGAGCGAGCCGGAAGTGATCGCCAGAACGCCGCAACTAGTCAAGCTGTGCGCCAAGCAGTACGTGCCGCAACTGGTCAAGCGAGCGCTGCCGGGGATGGCCTTGACGCATCTTCCGGTGCCGCCCGCGTCGATTCCAGTGAAGGCGGATTTCCAGTATTTCACGGTGAGCCGCGCCGGCCCGTGCTGGGACAGCATCGTGGAGACGCGGCAACTGGGCCTGTACGTGCCCGGCGACCTCCCCAACCCCGAGTTGGAACTCCTGGTAGTGTTTGAAACGTGAGGAGCACAACATGGATCACAACATGGATGGGCACTTATGTTGTGGAGCCGTGGAGCACGCACTCGTGCGTGCCACGCCGGCACTCCTGCCGGCGCAAGGCGGGACCACGCTTTGCGCGACCCAACGAAGCACGATGTGGAGGCCTAGCTAGCTTATGACCCCACAAACGCCGGCCCGGCGCCAGGAAAATCTAGCGTTCTGTTTCCAGGAACTGCTGACCGTAGGCGAGCGCCTGCGTTCCTATCGCCAGCAGGTGACCGACCCGTATTCGTTCCGCCAGCAACTGTGGGCCGGAATCAAGCAGGCGGAGGAAGAAGCCCGCCGCCGCGGATACGCCGCCGAAGATATCGAGCTGGCCATCTTCGCCGTGGTCGCGTTCCTGGACGAATCGGTGTTGAGCCTGCGCCTGCCGGTGTTCGCGGATTGGCCGCGCCAGCCCTTGCAGGAAGAACGCTACGGCCATCACATCGCGGGCGAGATCTTCTTCCAGAACCTGCAAAAACTGCTGGGGCGGTCCGATAACCATGAGCTGGCCGACCTGCTGGAGGTGTACCACCTGTGCCTGCTGCTGGGCTTTGCCGGACGTTACCTGCTGGGCGGCCGCGGCGATCTGCGCGGCGTCATCATGCAGACCGCGGAAAAAATCCAGCGCGTCCGTCAGATCGGCACGGAGTTCTCTCCTTGGTGGCGGCTGCCCAACGACGCCGTGGGCAAGACCGGAGGCGACCCGTGGGTCAAGCGCCTGTTCATCGGCCTGGCAGCGTCGTTCGCGCTGGCGCTGATCTTGTTCATCGTGTTTACGCTGTCCCTTAATTCCGGCGTCGGAAATCTTCAAACCATCGCGGGGCCCGTCCTATGATGATTTACTGGGGATCGGCCGCGTCCCTGCTGTTCTTCATCGGGGTCGCCTTCATCTTCGACCACTTCCTGAACTTCCAGGGTCAGACCTGGTACTTGTTCATGGCACTGATGAGCATGCTGGGGCTGACCTCATCGGCGTTTTTCTATTACATCCAAAACAAGTTCAAAGCTCGCAAGGAGCAGCGCCAGGCTGCTGCCGCCGCCGTTGCTCAAGGTGGGGCGCCCGGCGCTCCCGTGCCCGATGCCGGTCAGGCCTCGCTCTGGATCAAGGAAGCCAATTCGCGTCTGGCGCAATCTAAACCCGGAGTCGGCGTCGAGAACCTGCCCATGATGTTCGTCATCGGCGACCGCGGCACGGCCAAAACCAGCTCGATCCTCAACTCCGGGCTGGAGCCGGAGCTGCTCGCGGGGCAGGTGTATCAAGACAACATCGTCACGCCCACGCGAGGAGCCAATATTTTCTACGCCCGCGATACGGTGTTCGTCGAAGCCGGCGGCGCGCTCATGGCCAATCCGGGAGCTTGGAAAAATCTGGTCACCAAACTCCGTCCGGGGCGTTTGAAGTCGCTCATCGGCGGAGGCGGGCAAGCGCCCCGCGCCGTACTGCTGTGTTTCGATCTGGAGGCCTTCACGCGCCAGGGCGCCGCTGAAGCCGTCGCGGCCGCCGCGCGGTACCTGCAGGAACGGCTGGGAGACATTTCGCAAACGTTGGGCATCAATTTCCCGGTGTACGTGCTGTTCACCCGCGCCGACCGGCTGCCGTTTTTCGCCGATTGGGTTCACAACCTGACCAATGAAGAAGCCGGCCAAGTAGTGGGTGTCACGCTGCCGATGCGTTCCACGTCGGCCCAGGGCGTGTATGCGGAAACCGAAACCAACCGCTTGACGGCGTCGTTCAATGCCCTGTTCCATGCCTTCTGCGATCACCGGCTGATGATTCTGCCGCGCGAATCCGACCCCGTGAAGATCCCCGGAGCTTACGAATTTCCGCGCGAGTTCCGCAAGCTGCGCAACATGCTGGTGCAGTTCATGGTGGATCTCGCCCGTCCCAGCCAGTTGCGCGCCAGCCCCTTCCTGCGCGGCTTCTATTTCACCGGCGTGCGTCCGGTCGAAGTGCGCGACGTTGCTCCAGCCGGGCCCGTCGCCGCTGCGCCGCAGGCACAGGAAACCGGCGGCGGCGCCACGCGCATGTTCCGCGCCGGATTTCAGGCCGAACAGCGTGCCGCGCAGGCCTACGCTCCCCAGTTCGCCGCCACGCGCAAGCTCCCGCAGTGGTTGTTCCTGGGGCACCTGTTTACCGAAGTGCTGTTGGCCGATAACGCCGCGCGCGCCGCCAGCGGTTCCAGTATCAAAACCAGCCTGACCAAGCGCGTTCTGCTCGCGGCCGCGGCGTTCGTGTTTCTGTTCTATTCGGCGATGCTGCTGATTTCCTACTTCGGCAACAACTCGCTCGAGAACACCGCGATCGTCGCAGCGCGCAACATCGGCAACGCGGATGTGCTCAGCGGAAATCTGCCCACGCAGGACGCGCTGATCCGGCTGGATACGCTGCGGACGTCGCTGCAGCAGATCTCCGATTACCGGGCCAACGGCGCGCCCTGGCACTTGCGCTGGGGGTTGTATTCCGGCAACGACATGCTGCTGAGTCTGCGCCGCGTGTACTACAACAAGTTCCGGCAAGTGCTGTTCGGCTCCACGCAGGGGTCCATGCTGGCGTTCCTGCAAACCGTCCCGGCAACTCCCGGACCGCAAGACGATTACGGCAAGGCCTACGACACGCTCAAGACCTACTTACTGACCACCAGCGAATGGAAGCGGTCGAGCGAGCCTAGCCTGCAAGCGTTCCTGGCGTCGCGCCTGTTGAGCCGCTGGAGCGCTGGCAAGGAAACCGAGATCGGCCCCGACCGCATGACCCTGGCCAAGGCCCAGTTCGATTTCTACGCCCGCGATTTGAAGAACGGAAATCCCTTCTCGGCCAGCGGCGACGGCGCCGCCATCGAGCATTCGCGCCTGTATCTCGCAGGCTTTACCGGCGTCCAGCGCGTCTATCAGTTCCTGTTGTCGGAAGCCGCCAAGACCACTCCGCCCACCACGTTCAATCAGAAATTCCCAGGCACGGCCGAGGTCGTTAGCAGTGGCGTCGAAGTCGCCTTCGCTTTCACCAAAGATGGCTGGACCTTCATGCAGGACCAGATCCGCAAGCAGAATTTCAGCGGCGAGCTGTGGGTGTTGGGTCAATACAGGGGGCAAGGCCTGGACCAAGCCACCATGGCGAAAGGCATCCTGGATCTGTACACCAAAGACTACATCGACCAGTGGCGCAGGGTGCTTCGAGGCAGCCGGGTGAGCGCCTACGCCAATTTTCCGGATGCCGCGCGCAAGTTGACGCTGCTCACCAGCCCGAGCGCGCCCTTGCTGGCTTTGTTCTGGTGGACCTCGCAGAACACGGCCATCGATCTGCCCGGCATCTCCGACAAGTTTCAGCCGGTGCAAGTGGTTTCGCCGCCGGGCGGGGCACAGCAATACATCCTGCCCGCGAATCAAAACTACAATAACTCCCTGATCGCGTTGCAGAGCGCGGTGCAGCGCGCGGCCACTGCGCCGAGTCCGTCGCAGGACCCAGGCTGGCCCCCGGTAAAGGACGCGGCCGTCACCTCCGCGCGCCAACTGGCCTCCGCGTTTCGCCCGGACCCGGAAGGCCATGTGGATCAGACCAGCATGGACCTGTTGATTCAGCCCACGGACCTGGACCGCCTGGGTCAAGTCGACATCTCGGCGGCCGGGCAGAGGTTCTGCGCGGCGTTCAACGGTCTCACCAGCAAGTTCCCGTTCCAGTCCACCGCGGTGCCCGAAGTGACGCTGAACGAGCTCGCCGACATCCTGAAGCCCGGCACAGGTAAGCTATTTGCGTTCGCCATGCAGTTGAGTTCCCGGCTCCAGTGCCAGAACGGGCAGTGCACGGCTTCGGGCGGCAGTCCGCCGCTGAGTCCGGTGTTTGTGAGCTACATGAACCAGATGATGCAGTTCTCGCGAGCCCTCTACAGCGACAACGGAGCCGACCCGAATTACCGCTACAAGTTGCGGCCCTCGCCTTCCGATCAGGTGGAATCCTTCGACATCACCATAAACGGGGAAACTGTGAAGCTGAAAGGCGGCGCTCAGCACGATTACGTCTGGCCCGGCCCGAATAAACCGAATTTCAGTCTCACCCTGCACGCGGTCGATGGCGGAACGTCCGGCGTGCCGCCTTGGGACACCCAATGGGCTGTGTTCCGTTTCTTTGCCGACGCCGACAGCGTCACCAGCGCCCCCAACGGCGCGACATTCTCCTGGAGACCGCGCCAGGGAGCCGCCGGGCGTCCCCAGCTCGGTCCCGACGGAAAGCCCCTGCACTACGAGTTCTTCGTCGATACGGGCGGCGCTCCGGCCGTCTTCAGCAAGGACTTTTTGTCTAAACTGAGATGCGTTGGCCCGTTTGGCGGCCGCTGACGCAAGTAGTTTGATGCAACATCCCACGAGGATCGGAAAATACGACATCGAGCAGTTCCTGGGCGGAGGCATGTCGCATGTCTACAAGGCCCGCGATCGGGTGCTGGGACGGCGCGTGGCCTTGAAGCTGCTCACCGACTCGGGTATGTCCGATCCCGAATCCAAAGCTCGATTCCTGTTGGAAGCGCGCACCGCCTCCAACATGAGTCACGAAAACATCATCAGCGTCTACGATTTCGGCGAGGACGAAGGCCGGCCCTTCATCGTGATGGAGTTCCTGGAAGGCGAAAGCTTGCGGGACGCCATCAAGAACGGGCACACCGGCGACCTCAACCGGAAATTGAAAATGGCCTGCCAGATCGGCCGCGCGCTCGACTACATTCACGGCCGCAAGATCATCCACCGCGATATTAAGCCCGAAAACATCAACGTCGATGCGCAGGGTAAAGTGACGCTGATGGATTTCGGCATCGCCAAGTCCGAAGGCGTGCAATTGACGCGCGCGGGCTTCACTTTGGGCACGCCGTACTACATGGCGCCGGAGCAGGTGCTGGGACGGCCGCTCACGCCGCAGGCCGATGTCTACGCGTTCGGAATCCTGCTGTTTGAGTTGCTGGCCGCAGTAAAACCGATCGCCGGCAATTCGGTGGACAAGATCTTTCATCAGATCCTGTACGAGCCGATCGATCTGCAGCCTCTGCGCGCCCTCCGCACCCCGGAGGCGGCCTGTGACGTGGTCGCTTGGTGCACCGGCAAGCAATTGGCGGCACGCGCGCCCAGCTTGAAGGCCGTGGTGGACGAGCTGGATTGGATTCTGGATCCGTCGCGTCCCAAACCAGCGCGTCCAGCCGCGATGCCGGCCGCTACGGATGCGATACCAACGATGCCGGCGCCGCCGGTTCCACAGCCGCTCCCGCAACAGACCGCGCCCAAGACCGTTCCCGTTCCTCCTCGTCCGGCCCCGGCACAAACCGGCGCGCAACCGCAGGGGGCGCCCGGGAAGCCGGCGGCCACTAAGCCAGCGGCCACTAACTCCGCTCACTCCGCCGGACCATTGCCGGGTTTCCTCGGAAGCCTTCCCGCCGGACTGCGCACGCAAGGCGGACTGATGCTGCTGGCCGGAGGAGCGGTCTTAGTGTTGATGGCGTTGCTGTACGTGGTGCTGTCGATGGCGCACCTTGTTTGAGTGAGACGTTTGAGCGACCCAGCATGGAACTGCCACCCCCCATCGGTAAATACGAGCTGCTCGAGTACTTGGGTGGCGGTATGTCGCAAGTGTTTCGCGCGCGCGACACGGTGATCGACCGGCCCGTGGTGGTGAAGATCCTCACCGACCAGGCCTGCAACGATCCCGAAGCAAAAGCCCGCTTCCTGCAAGAAGCGCGGCTCGCGGGCAACGTTCAGCACGAAAACATCGTCGCTGTTTACGATTACGGCGAGCACCTGGGGCGACCCTTCATGGTGATGGAGTACCTGCGCGGCGAGGACTTGCGCGGGGCCATCCGCGGCGGCCGTACCGGGTCCTTGATGAATCGCCTGCGCATCGCGCGCGACATCGCCGCCGCGCTCGACTACGTGCACGGACGCGGCATCATCCATCGCGACATAAAGCCCGAGAACATCCACATCGATGCCAACGGCAAGGTGAAGCTGATGGATTTCGGCATCGCCAAGACCGCCGACATGTCCTTTACGCGCACCGGGATGGCCATGGGCACTCCCTATTACATGTCGCCCGAGCAGGTGCGCGGCCAGCCCATCACCGTCCAGGTGGACATCTACGCCTGGGGCCTGCTGGTGTACGAGCTGCTGACCGGCGTGCGCAGCGTGAATGCCGAGACCATGGAAGCGGTGTTCTACCAGATCCTCAACGTGCCGGTGGATACCGCGGCGATGGAAAACGCCGGTGCTCCCCCAGCGGTGCGGGACCTGGTGGCGCGCTGCGCGGCCAAGGAATCCACGGCGCGTCCGCAAGGCTTCGGCGCGGTGATCGCGGAATTGAACGCGATGCTGGCCGCGGATGCCGCTGGGGGCGCCAAAACCGCGGCCCTTGCTACGCCAGGTGGGACACTATCGCCAATGCCAACCGTCATGGGTGCGGCGATGCCGGGCGTCGGAGCGGACGCCGCGCCATCCCGGCGCGGTCTGATGTTGGGCATCGCCGGAGGTGCTGTGGCGCTGCTGGCGATCGCTGCCGGAGCGATGCTGCTCTTGCGTCCCAAGCCGCCGGCCGCGATCCAGGGGATGGTGTACATTCCGGCGGGCACGTTCCTCGCCGGAGCCGACAAGCATCCGGTGAAGCTGGGCGCGTTCTACATAGACGAGACCGAGGTGACCAACGCGCAGTTCGCGGACTTCTGCCGGGCCACTGGATGTCAGCCTCCCGCCGGAGAAGCGGAATTGCCGGTGGTGAACGTCACCATCGCCGAAGCGCGGGCCTTCGCCAAGTGGAAGGGTAAGCGTCTGCCCACTGGCCCGGAGTGGGAGCGTGCGGCGCGCGGCGACAAGGGAGCCAAGTTCCCGTGGGGCGACGACTCCGATCCGTTCCGGGCTAACGTGGCCGATAACACGACGCTGGGAGTGGAGCACCGGCTGATGAAGGTGAAATCGTTCCCGCCGGGGTTCGGGGTCTACGACATGGTGGGGAACGCGTTCGAGATGGTGGAGGGTGCGGTCACACCCAGCGAAGAAGTCGTGGCCCGGCTCGCGCAGGCATTCCCGTCGCTCGAGCCGCCCCCCACGGCGCAGGAGCCCTGGATCGCGTTGCGCGGAGGATCGTTCAATAGGCCGCTTTCGCCCGACCTGGTGTCGGATCAGGCGTCTATCCCGGCCCGCCTGAAGTCAGCCGATTTCGGGTTCCGCTGCGCGAAAGACGCGCCATGACCGGCCGCATGTAATTGGAATATAATCCGGTTCATTCGATATTGGGTTCGTTTTGTGGTTTGGCCCTCGCGGTGTAATACAGCGTATAACACGCGCGGCGTGAATGGCAGTAGGGAAGTAGGGAGTAGGGAAGTAGGGCGGCATGCCACTTTCTTCGGGCGAACTTCTCGGTCCGTACAAGATCGTCGAGCTGATCGGCAAGGGCGGTATGGGCGAGGTGTACAAGGCGACCGACACGCGTCTGGACCGAGCCGTCGCGATCAAGATTTCTTCCGCCCGCTTCAACGACCGCTTCGAGCGCGAGGCCCGCGCTGTAGCCGCGCTGAATCACACAAACATCTGCACGCTCTACGACGTGGGGGCGTCGCCTGCAGGTTTTGGCTTCCTGGTGATGGAATTCGTCGAGGGCGCGACCCTGGCGGATCGGATTAAGGCCGGGCCGATGCCGCTTGATGAAGCGTGGAGATTGGCCCAGCAGATCATTGCGGGGTTGGAAGCGGCATACGAGAAGGGGATCGTGCAGGTGGTGGTGAATTGGACGGCGGGGCTGAAGAAATGATTGGTAGACGGTGACGAATGGAACCTGAAGCGGATCAATTCATCCGGGATCTGGAGCGGTTGATCACCGGGATCGAGGACGCCAATAAGGGCATCCAAGAGTGGGTTGACGAAGTCAATGAGGTTCGGACTTTGATCACTGACAACCCGTGGGCGTTCAAGCGATAGTGGCCACGGTGGTATTGAGGCGGACGGATATTTCGCCACGCCAAGCGCGGTAGCGGGCCAGAGGACCTGCTCCCGACCCGAACAAGGCGGATTGACAATCCGCCGCAGGCTGCCAGCCTGCCCCACTGTGGGCCCTGCCCTACAATTAGGACGTGAGCTTCTCCCAATCTTTTTTTGCATTAAAGTTCGGCCTCGCGGCCCACGATCTGGAGTCGTATCTGAGCGAGGCGCTCTCGGCGGGCGGCGACTACGCGGATCTGTACTTCGAGTACCTGTCGACCAGTTCTATCGGCATCGACGAAGGCATCGTCAAGAGCGCGACCGAGGGCGTGACGCTGGGCGTGGGCGTGCGCGTGATCGCGGGCGAGCGCACCGGTTACGCCTATAGCGACGATCTCAGTCCCGAGAAAATCCGCAAGGCCGCGCGCGTCGCCGCGCTGATCGCCCGCGGTCCGGCGAGCGTCGGCAAAACCGGCCTTGAGGAAGTGCGCAAACACGATCTGTATTCCATGATCGCCACGCCGCACGAGATGGGGCTCGCGGAACGGGTGCAATTGATCCAGCGGGCCGACGCGGCAGCGCGAGCTTATGACCCGCGCGTGTTTCAGGTTCAGGCATCCTACGCCGACAGCGTCCGCGAGGTGCTGGTGGCGTCGAGCGACGGGCGGCTCAGTTTCGACCGGCAGCCGATGGCGCGGATGGGCGTCGCGGTGCTGGCTCGCGAAGGCGGTCCCGGTGGCGCGGGTGTGCCGCAGCATGGCTACGCGGGCGGCGGCGGGCGCGTGACGCTGGATTTTTTCGAGCACGATAAGACGCCCGAACATTTCGCTCGCGAGGCCGCGCGGCAGGCCATCGTGCAATTGGGCGCGGTGGATGCGCCGGCCGGCGAGATGACGGTGGTGCTGGGGCCGGGCTGGCCGGGCATCCTGCTGCACGAAGCGGTGGGCCACGGGCTGGAGGCCGATTTCAACCGCAAGGGCGTTTCGGCCTTCAGCGGGCGCATCGGCGAAAAGGTCGCGAGCGAGCTGTGCACTGTGATCGACGACGGGACCATCGGCGCATACGGGGGCGGGAGCCGGCGCGGGTCGCTCAATGTGGACGATGAAGGCACGCCTACGCAGCGCAACGTCTTGATCGAGAACGGCGTCCTGCGGGGCTATCTTCAAGATGCCCTGTCGGCGAGGCTGATGCACTCCCATTCGACCGGCAGCGGACGCCGCGAAAGTTATCAGCACATCCCCATGCCTCGCATGACCAACACGTTCATGCTGGCCGGCCAGAGCGATCCTGATGAGATCATTCGCAGCGTGCCCAAAGGCGTCTACTGCCCGAGTTTCAGCGGCGGGCAGGTCGACATCACCAGCGGCAATTTTGTGTTTCAGGCCACCGAGTGTTACCTGATTGAAGGCGGCCACCTGACGAGTCCGGTGAAGGGCGCGTCGTTGATCGGCAATGGTCCGGAGGCGCTCAAATACGTCAGCATGGTGGGCAACGATCTGAAGCTGGACGAAGGCATGGGCGTGTGCGGCAAGGAAGGGCAGAGCGTCCCGGTGGGCGTGGGGATTCCGACGGTGAAGATCGACAAGATGACGGTCGGGGGGACCGCGGCGTGAGCGAGTTCGTCGAAGTAGCGCAGAGCGCAGTGAAGCGCGCGATGGAGCTGGGCGCGACGGGCGCCGAATGCACCATCTCGGAAGGCGAGGAGTTTTCCGTCAACGTGCGAATGCGCGAGGTGGAAAATCTGAAGCAAGCCGGCTCGCGCGGCGCGGGGATTCGCGTGCTGGTGGGGCGGCGCACGGGATCTTCGTACACCTCCGATCTTTCGCGCGAAGGCATGGAGAGCATGGTGCGGGCGGCCGTGAATCTGGCCAGCATCACGACCGAAGATCCGCACGCGGGGTTGCCGGACGAGGCCGAGCTGGGGGCCATCGCAGGGGATTTGCGGATGTACGATCCGGCCATCCCCGCGATGGAGGCCGACTGGAGAATAGCCCAGGCCAAGCGCGCCGAGGAAGCTGCGTTTGCGGCCGACCCGCGCATCGTAAATTCCGAAGGAGCGTCGTTCGATTCGAACACGGGCGCGCGGTATTTCGCCAATTCGAGCGGATTTGCGGGCGGTTACCAGACTTCGGGCTGCGGATTGAGCGTGGTTCCGGTGGCCAAACAAAACGGGTCGCCTAACGGAAAAATGGAGCGCGACTACTGGTATTCGAATTCCCGGTTGGCCAGCGGACTGGAGAGCGCGGAAGACGTCGGCCGGCGCGCGGCCGAGCGTGCCGTGCGGCGATTGAACGCGCGCAAGATCGCTACCCGCAAAGCTCCGATTCTGTTTGAGCCGCGCACGGCCCGGTCGCTGTTGGGGGATTTGTTCGACGCGGTGAACGGCGGAGCGATTTACCGGCACGCGTCGTTCCTGGCAGGCAAGCTGGGCGAAAAAATCGCGTCCGCGGCGCTGACCGTGATCGACGATCCGACCATGCCGGGGCTGTTCGGCACCAGCCCGTTCGATGACGAGGGGGTGCGCTCCCGGCGCACGGTAGTGATCGAGCGCGGAGAATTGAAGAGCTACCTGCTCAACAGCTACACCGCCCGCAAGCTGGACTTAAAGACCACGGGCAACGCCTCGCGCGGAATCACCGGCAACGCGGGCGTAGGTCCGGGCAATTTCTTCATCGAAGCCGGCGCGCGCAGCGAGGAAGAAATCATTCGCGGGTTGCGCGAGGGCTTGTACGTCACCGAGCTGATCGGCGCCAACGCTAACACCGTCACCGGCGACTACTCGGCGGGCGCGGCGGGGTTGTGGATCGAGAACGGAGAATTGGCGTATCCTGTTGCCGAGATCACCATCGCGGGAAATCTCAAGCAGATGTTGCTGGATCTGGATCAGGCGGCGTCGAATTTGGAATTCCGCGGCTCGATCGCTGCGCCCGCGATTTTGATCGGGGAGATGACCATCAGTGGCCATTGAGTCCACGCAGAAGGCGGCCGCGAAATCCGTGGCCGGTCCGCGCCTTTACATTGGAGCGGCCGTGGCGTTACTGGGCGGCGCGTTGTTTTACTACCTGGAGTTCACCAAGAGCGGGCCTCCGGCGGACCTGCCGCTGACACCGGAAGCCAAGGCTTACGTGCGAAACTTGCAGCTCGCCGACGTAGGCATGAAGGGCACCGACAGTTACGTGGGGCAGACGATCGTCGAGATCGTGGGCAACATCACCAACGGTGGCGACCGCGGCCTGGACACGGTAGAGATCTACTGCATCTTCTCCGACGCGTATGGCCAGTTAGTGCTGCGCAAGCGTTTGCCGATCGTGGGCGGACGTATGGGCGGTCTGAAACCGGGCGAAACTAAATCCTTCCGCCTGCCTTTTGACGAGTTGCCGCAGAGCTGGAACCAAGCCATGCCGCAACTGGTGATCGCAGGCATGAAATTCTCCTGACTCCCGTTGAGCACGCACTCGTGCGTGCCACGTCGGCACTCGTGCCGACGCTCGGCAGGTCCGCGCAAGCTTCGCCCGGCGTCGCGATGAGTCGCGACGTGGCACGCAAAAGTGCGTGCTCCACAGCTCTTACTTTCCGACCACCACTACGTGGAACGTATCTGGGATAATCGCGCCGCGGCCCTTCTTGCCCTCCGGCGGCGGACCGTTTTCAGCGTTCGGCAAGTACAGCCGATGAGTCTTCGGATCGGCCGCAATGGTGCGCGCTCCTGCCGCCGTCGCGACCGTGTCAATCGGTTCGAATTTGCCGGGCGAGGTTTCCGCGACCACCGTGATCGTGCCGTCGCGCCCGTTGGCGCTGAACGCCATGCCGCTGTCGAAGGCCACTCCGTCGGGACCCTGGCCGATCTCGGGAGTCGCCAGCACGGCGCCCTTATCGGGATCGACCACGGCCATCATCTTGTTGCCGCACACCGCGAAGAGACGGCGCTTGGCGGTGTCCATGGCGAGCCCGCTGGGGCCCTCGCAGGGTTTGATCGAGATGCGCTTGGTGATGCTGGCCTTCGCTACGTCCATCTCCAGAATCTCGGCCGTGTCTTCGATGTTGAAATAAGCGTGGCCCTTGCCGTCGGCCTGGGCAAACTCGGGCTTGCCGCCTACCGGGATGGTGGCGACCACCTTATCGGTGGCCGTGTCGATAATGCTGGCGTCCTTGCTGGTGCCGTTGAACGTGATCACGCGCTTGCTCGCGGGTTCATACAGGATCGCGTCGGGATTCTTGCCGGTGTCCTCGATCTTGCCCACCGTGGCGAGCGTCTTGGTGTCGAAGATCACCACCGCGTTGGCGCGGCCGGCGCTGATATAGCCGTGGCCGTTGGCGGCGATGGCGATGCCGTGCACGCCGGTGGTCTCCGGAATATCGCCGAGGACCTTGCCCGTGGCCAGATCCACGACCTCGGTCTGGTTGGTGTGCGACAGATACAAGCGTCCGGCCGCGCTGTCGACGAACGGGTAATCCCATCCGCCGGTTCCGCCGACCTTGATCTTGTCCACGACCTTGTAGCCGCTGGACGCAGCCAGAGCGATCGCTGCGAACACGGCGGCGGCAGCAGCCAGAGTCACCCACAGATTTCGTTTCATAGTCTCACTCCTTTCGTTTTAAGGCGGCCGGTCCCGGCGGCAGGTTTCTCGCGGCCCTTGAAAATCTCAGCGAAAGACGCCATGCTCAACTCCTCCAGCGTCAGCCCGGTTAGGCCCGGGATCTCTCCCGAGGGGAGCGCACCGCAATGCACGGCGCGCAGGAAGTAGTTTAACAGGCCCAGCGCTGTGGCGGCGTCGTCGAACACGTCGCCACACGAGTGGCCGCACAGTCTTGGCCAGGTCCTTCGGCACGCCCATGGCTTTGGAGAACACATGCGGCGTCGGGCGTAGTCGTGGAGCGCGCGAAGGGCCAACTCGCCGAGGCGCGCGCAGGTGGTGCGTTTGAACAAGTGCGCGCCGCCATAAACGGTGTGCACGGGTTGGCGGGATGAGCCGGATGTGTGCGGAGTCATCGGTCCTTAACGCGCTACAATAGGAGTCGGACGCGGCTTCGCGCGTCCTCTTCATCATATGGAAAATTCAGAAGCGCACAGTCACAACATCGTGCGCGATTCGGTGTGGCTGCACCGCTACACGTTGTTGCTGGCGGTGTGCACTTTGTTCCTGGTAATCGCCGGGGCGGAAGTGACCAGTCATCAGGCTGGACTTTCGGTTCCGGATTGGCCGCTTTCCTATGGGCAGGTGATGCCGCCCATGACCGGCGGCGTTCGCTGGGAGCACGGACACCGCATGGTGGCGACCTCGGTGGGCTTGCTGACCATCGGACTGGTGATCTTTCTCGCGCGCCGCGAAAAGCGCGCGTGGATGCGGCGGCTGGGCTGGATCGCGCTGGGCGCGGTGATCGTGCAGGGCGTGCTGGGCGGATTAACGGTGCTCTTGCTGCTGCCTCCGGCAGTGAGCGTGGCGCACGCGTGTCTGGCGCAACTGTTCTTTTCGACCACTGTGGCCATGGCGGTGTTCACGTCGCGAAGCTGGCAGCGCGGGCCGGAGCCGGTAAGCGATTATGGCTGGCCCTCGATGCGGACGCTGGCGATCGTCACGCCGGCGGCCATTCTCGCGCAGATCGCGCTGGGGGCGGGGTTCCGCCACCGGGCCATCACCGTGCTGCCGCATGTGATCGGAGCCATGGTGGTCGCCATCGTCATTTTGACGACGTGCGCGTTCGTGTTGCACCAGTTCCCGGAGCACGGGGCCTTGCGCAAGGCGGCGAAGGCGTTGCTGAGCGTGACCCTGGTGCAGTTGGCCCTGGGGCTGGCGACGTACTTCGTCGGATCGCGCACGGAGGCGCCGCAACTGGCGATCGTCGTATTCACCGTGTTGCACGTGGCGGCGGGCGCGCTGACGCTGGCGGCGAGCGTGGTGTTGTCGATCCAGATTCGGCGTAATGTCCTGGTTCCGATGCGGGCTGGTGCGGACTCGCAGCACGCGGCGGTGATTTCATGAGGCCCGGCATCGGCGCGCGCGCCGGCAGCTTCGCCGAACTCACCAAGCCGCGCATCACCACCTTTATCCTGATGAGCACGGCCATCGGATTCCTGTTCGGCACGCACCTCGGTGCACCGTGGACGTGGATGCAGTTTTTCCACACCATCCTCGGCACCGGGTTGATGGCCAGCGGGACCGCGGCGCTCAACCAGTGGTATGAGCGCGATGGCGATGGTAAGATGCGCCGCACGCTGGCGCGCCCGATTCCTTCGGGACGCGTCGAAGCGAATCACGGGTTATGGTTCGGCGTGGGGCTTTCGGCCGCCGGGTTTGCAGAACTGTGCTTGGGGACGAACCTGCTGACCGGCCTGCTGGGACTGTTCACGCTGGCCAGCTACCTGTTCGTGTACACGCCGCTCAAACGTGTGTCGCCGATTTCGACCACCATCGGTGCGATTCCCGGTGCGATGCCTCCGCTGATCGGTTACGCCGCGGCCAGCGGGCATCTGAATTTTGAAGCCGGGATTCTGTACGCGATTTTGTTTCTGTGGCAATTCCCGCACTTTTACGCCATCGCGTGGATGTACCGCTAGGATTACGCGCGAGCCGGCATCCTGATGCTGCCCGTCGTCGAGCCGGATGGCGATTCGACCGCCCGGCGGATTGTGTGGTTTTCGCTCGCGCTGGTGCCGATGAGCCTGGCGCCCAAGTTTTTCGCCATGGCGGGCAACGTGTACCTGTTCGGCGCGTGTGTCCTGGGGATGATTGTGATCACGGCGGGCTTCCACGCCGCGTCACGCCGCACCAAGCTGGCCGCGCGGCAGGTATTGCTGGCGAGCATTGTGTACCTCCCCCTCCTTTATGGGTTGCTGGTTCTCGACCGCACCAGTTTCTAGCCCTCCCAAAGTGGGGCAGGTTGGCAACCTGCGGCGGGTTGGGAACCCGCCTGTGCGAGTGTCAACCAAGCGGTCCAGCGCCGGTTCACAACCGGCGCGCAGGATAACATCCTGCCCCACATCATTAACCATTGCCCTGGCCGTAGTGCTGGCGTTAGGGAGCTGCGCCAGGCACGCGAGCCTGCCGTCGCTCGGCGCGGTTCCCGAATTCGCGTTGACCGATCAAACCGGTTCCGATTTTGCGAGCGCATCCACGTTGGCTGGCCGCGTATGGGTGGCCGACTTCTTCTTCACCACGTGCCCCGGGCCGTGCCCGCGCATGAGTTCGCAGATGCACCAGGTGCAGACGGCGCTGGCCGGGCAGGGCGTGAGGCTGGTCTCCATGACCGTCGATCCGGAGCACGACACGCCGCCGGTGTTGGCCGAGTACGCCAAACATTTTGAAGCGCAGCCGGGCGCGTGGTTCTTCCTCACCGGCCCGCGCGAGGCGCTGAACCATCTGGATAACGACGTGTTCAAGCTGGGCCAGGTGGACGGCAGTCTGGACCACTCGACGCGCTTCATATTAGTAGACCGGAACTCGCAGGTGCGCGGATACTATTTGACATCGGAGCCGGACGCCATCACCCGTTTGATCGCGGATGCGCGGAGCCTGCTGGCCGAACCGAGTGGCACGTGATTGACCGGCTGCCCGCGCTGAACGCCCTACTGAACGCCACCGCCGCGGTCCTGCTGGTGCGGGGCTTCTGGCTCATCCGCGCAGGGCGGCGCGAGGAGCATCGCCGGACCATGCAAACGGCCTTCGCGGTGTCGGCCGTGTTTCTGGCCTCCTACCTGGTGCACCATGCGTTCGCCGGGATCATCCTCTACCAGAAAACGGGCTGGATCCGCCCGGTGTATCTGACGATCCTCGGCACGCACACGGCGCTTGCAGCCGCGGTTCCGGTGCTGGCGATCATCACGCTGCGGCGCGGACTCAAGGGGAACTTCGCGCGGCACCGGGCGGTGGCCAAGTGGACGCTGCCAATCTGGCTGTACGTCAGCGTGAGCGGCGTGGTGGTGTATTTCATGCTGTACCAGTTCTGAGGCCGGCTCGCTGCTCCCACGTGGGAGGTGACTGGAACAGTTTGAAAATCTCCGCGTGGCGTATTAAATGCCGTCGGAAATTCGATCCACAAACGCTTGAAGGTCCAAAGCCGCGACTCCTGGCGCAAGCGCTCGCGTGAGCGGTGCGCCCGCCGGCTTGCGGTGGACCACAGCGGACTGGATCGAAGCTTGCGTTTTACCCGGCATTTCGATGGACCGGCGCAGCGACTGTATCGGCCCAGCCATCTCGGGGCGGACCGTCTTGGAGGCCTTGCACTCGACGATCCATAAGGCGCGGCCGGCCGGGAAGAGGAAGTCGACCTCCAGGCCCTGCCGATCGCGGAAATGGTACAGCTCCTTTCTCTGGCCCCGGTTCACCTGGGACTTGAGGATCTCCGACGCTACGAATCCTTCAAACAGTGCGCCCAAGAACGGCGATCGATCCAGCTCCGCCTGGGTGCGAATTCCCAGGAGGTAGCAGGCCATGCCGGAATCCAGCAAGTACAGCTTGGGCGACTTGATCAGGCGCTTTCCGAAGTTCTCGAAGTACGGGGGGACCAGCATGATCTGACCGGTGATCTCCAAAACGTGAAGCCAGTCGCTGATGGTAGGGACCGAGACGCCTAGTGGGGCGGCCAAATCCGTTCGGTTCAAGATCTGCCCGTGCCGGGCGGCGAGCAGAGCCAGAAAACGCCGGAAGGTCCCCAGATCGCGGACGTTCACGATCGACCGGACATCGCGTTCCAAGTACGTCTGGATGTAGGAACTGAACCACAAGGAGCGGCTGGTGGGGCGCGCCAGCACTTCCGGATAACCGCCGAGCAAGAGGCTGACCCGATCCGATTCGCCCAGGCTGAGGGGCAGCAATTGGAGAATCGCCGCGCGTCCGGCCATAGACTCGGTGACGCCTTGCATCAAGGGCGCCTCCTGGGAGCCGGTGAAGAGCCATTGGCCCATTTTCCGCGGCTGGCGGTCGATGTGCGAGCGGATGTAAGCGAACAGTTCCGGCGCATTTTGGATTTCATCGAACAGGACCGGGGTGTGGAGTTCCTCGATCAGAGCGCGGGGATCGGAACTGGCGCGGGCCCGCACGTCCGGGTCCTCCAGCAAGACATAGCCGGCACGCGGAAACAGGCGGCGCAGCAAAGTGGTTTTGCCGGCCCGGCGCGGTCCAGTCACAACTACCGCGGGGAAGGCGCGGCTGGCTTTCAGGACCTGATCCTGGATGGCGCGGGCCACAGATCGCATGTGACAATTTTAAAGTTACAGTTTGGAATTGTCAAACCTTTGGTTCGCCGATTCGGGCCAGAATCTTGCCGATGTCCGCGTCGGTGGCGTCCTTGAATCCCGCCAGTGTTTCGTAAATCCCGGCCGCGGCCTCATGGAACTTGGGGGACATCCCGGCGGCTGCCAAGGTTTCCGCGATCTCGCGCATCTCCGGCGCCCAGCGCCAGGCTTTAGGAGCGGCCCGCTCGAGCTTCTGCGTGGCGTCGGTCCAAGGCAGGCCTTGGAAATCCCACTGGCGCTGCAACTCGCCCAGCACTCCCAAGCGATCGGCCGCGCCCAGGATCGCGCACAGCATCGCGGTGGTGCCTTTGGTCCAGGCGGCGAAACACATCTTGAGCGCCGAGGCGCGGACGGGATCGTCGCCCAGCAGCTCGATTTCGAGCGGACCGGCGGAGAAACACGCCGCGGCGTCCGCCGCTCGGGGACCGGAAAGGCACAGCCATGTTTTCCCCCGGACCTTGGCGGGCAGGCCGATGATTCCGCCGTCCACGAAATCCGCTCCGGCTTGGGTGACGCAAGCCGCGATGCGAAGCGCGCGCTGGGGCGAGATGGCGTTGGCGTCGATGTACAATCCCCGAAAGCGGCAGCCGGCCACCTTCGCGGCCGTAGCTTCGGCGAACTCCGGCGGGCAGACGCTGGCGATGACCTCGCACGTGGTGCAGAGGTACGGGAGCGTGGCCGCGTCGAGCAACCCGGCTTCAGCCGCGCGGCGAGCCGAAGCGGGGCTGCGGCCGGCTGAGACCCAGTACACCTGGTGGCCGCTGTTGACCGCCGAAAGGGCCACCGTGAAACCCATCTGGCCGGGGTGCAGGATACCGATACGCATCTGGTAACGATGATAATTCCCCCGGCCGATGGAATCAAGGGTAGAAATATCAACAGGTTAAGCGATCCTTGACAGTTTTGGTCCGGGTTGCTACCCTAATAGTGGACTGAAAAGGTCCGCGACGGCCATTTGTAAACAAGATCATGCTCAAGCTGACCAAGAAAGCCGACTACGCCTTAATCGCTCTGCGACATTTGTCGGTAGGGTCGCCGGGCGCGCCCGGCTCGTGCGAGTTCCGCGCCGCCTCCGCCTCCGCTTCCGCCAAGGACATTGCCGACTGCTACGGCATACCCCTCCCGCTGCTATCGAAAGTACTACGAACGCTAGTACACGAGGGGCTGTTGACCTCCGAGCAGGGCGCGAATGGGGGCTACAAGCTGGCCCGCCACCCGCGCGATATTTCGGCGCTCGAAGTGATCCGGGCCATCGACGGCCCGATCATTTTGACGCACTGCTTCACCGAGCATGCCGGACACGTCGAATGCGACCAGACTACGTTGTGCCCGGTGCGCGAACCGCTGCGCAAGGTGCATGAAGGAATTATGCGGCTGCTCGCTGGCATCAGCGTCGCCGACCTTTCGCAGGAGGAAATGCCGGTTCCGGTCGTGGATCTCGTGTCGGGTATTCAGCCCAGCAGAATAGGAAGGCCTCAGTAGGAAACGACGATGAAACTACCGATCTACATGGACAATCACGCCACCACCCCGGTGGACCCGCGGGTGTTCGAGGCCATGCGTCCGTACTTCACGGAAGTGTTCGGCAATTCCGCCAGCCGCAATCACAGCTTCGGATGGCAGGCCGAGGACGCAGTGGAAAAATCGCGCAAGCAAATCGCCGCGTTGATCGGGGCGAATTCCAAGGAGATCGTCTTCACCAGCGGCGCCACCGAATCGAACAATCTGGCCATCAAAGGCGTGTTTGATATGTATGCCGAAAAGGGCAACCACATCATCACCGCCGCCACCGAGCACAAAGCCACGCTCGATACCTGCAAGCACCTCGAAAAAATGGGCGCTCGTGTGACTTATCTGGCGGTGCAGCAGAACGGGCTGATCGATCTCGACCAGTTGCGCAACGCCATCACCGACAAGACCATCCTGGTCACCATCATGTACGCCAACAACGAAATCGGCGTGCTGCAACCCGTCGCCGAAATTGGAAAAATCGCGAAAGAGCGGGGCGTGCTGTTCCATTCCGACGCCACGCAGGCGGTGGGCAAGGTACCCGTTAACGTCATTAGCGACAATATCGACATCCTGTCCATCAGCGCGCACAAAATGTACGGACCCAAGGGCGTCGGCGCGCTGTACGTGCGGCGGCGCAATCCGCGGGTGCAGTTGACGGCGCAGATCGACGGCGGCGGGCATGAGCGCGGGATGCGTTCGGGCACGCTGAACGTGACCGGCATCGTGGGTTTGGGCGCGGCGTGTGCGATCGCGCAAGCCGAGATGCCCGAGGAATCCAAGCGGCTATCCTACCTGCGCGACAAGCTGAAGGACCGCTTGCTGGCCGCGCTGGACGAAGTGTATATCAATGGCACCCAGGAACACCGGCTGCCGAACAATCTCAACATCAGCTTCGCCTACGTCGAAGGCGAATCGCTGCTGATGGGCATCAACGATATCGCGGTGTCGAGCGGATCGGCGTGTACGTCGGCGACGCTCGAACCCAGTTACGTGCTGAAGGCGCTGGGCGCGGGCGACGATCTGGCGCATTCGTCCATCCGCTTCGGGCTGGGGCGCTTCAACACCGAAGAAGAAGTGGATTACGTAGCGGCCAAGGTCATCGACGTAGTGCGCAAGCTGCGTGAGCTTTCGCCGCTGTATGAAATGCACAAAGAAGGAATCGATTTAAGCAAGGTCGTCTGGGCGGCGCACTAACAAGGTTCAAGGAGAGAAATCATGTATTCCGACAAAGTTCTCGACCATTACAATCACCCCCGCAACGTGGGCTCGTTCGACAAGTCCGATCCCACCGTGGGCACGGGCATGGTGGGCGCGCCGGAGTGCGGCGACGTGATGAAGCTGCAAGTGAAGGTGAATCCGGAGACCGGCGTCATCGAAGACGCCCGCTTCAAGACCTTCGGCTGCGGCAGCGCCATCGCCAGTTCGTCGCTGGCCACAGAATGGCTGCGCGGCCGGACCGTGGATGAGGCGCTCGAAATCAAGAACACCGACATCGTGAACGAACTGAGCCTGCCTCCGGTGAAGATCCACTGCTCGGTGCTGGCCGAGGACGCGATCAAGGCCGCCATCAGCGACTACAAGAAGAAGGCTGGTTCGGCCCAGCCGGCTCCGGCAGCGGCGCAGGCGTAAGTTTCCCGGGATTGCTAAGTGGATATTGATCAGTGCATATGGTGACGGTTACTCCAAAAGCGGTCGACAAGATTCGCGAAGCGTTCACGCGCGAGGGCGTCAAGGGCGGTCTGCGCCTGGGCGTGCTGGGCGGCGGATGCTCGGGGTTGAGCTATCAGTTCAAGTTCGATCCCAAGCCGCGGCCCACCGACAACGTTTTGGAGTTCAACGGCGTCAATGTGTTCATCGATCCCAAGAGCATGGTTTTTCTGGACGGCATGACGCTGGATTGGAAAGACTCGCTGATCCATTCCGGTTTTGTGTTCGACAATCCGCACGCCAAAAAGAGTTGCGGCTGCGGGACCTCATTTTCCGCCTGATCTGCACATGCAGTATTACGAAGCTCTAGGTCTGGAGCCGAAGCTCGCCCTCGACCTGGAGGATCTCAAAAAGCGCTTTTACGACCGCAGCCGCCAGTGGCATCCGGACCGCTTCAGCCGCGCTGCGCCCGAGGAACGGCAGCGCGCCCTGGACATGACAGCCACACTGAACGATGCCTTCCGTACGTTGAAAGCGCCGGTTTCGCGGGCCGAGTATTTCCTGGAAGAAAGCGGCATCCCGATCCCCAAGGAAGCGCCTCCGGAACTGCTCGAAGAGGTGTTCGAGTTCAACATGGCGCTCGAAGAATTGCGCGGCGGGGACGGGTCGGCGCGGGAGGCCTTGCTCGCCGCGGAGGCCCGTTTCAACGGCATGCTCACCGAAATCGACGCATCACTCGAACAGCTTTTTCCGCGCCACGACGCCTCCGGGGACCGCACGGTGTTGGATGAAATCCGCGGCGCGCTCAACCGCAGGCGTTACATCGCCAACCTGGTGCGCGACGCCGGCAAGGAACTGAATGTCCACGTTGCAAATTGATTTCAGCGCCGCCGGAGGCTCCGGCGGCGCGCCTCAGAAAATCGTAGGTATCGACCTCGGCACCACCAACAGCCTGGTCGCGGTCATGGATCTCACCAGCCCGCGCATCCTTTCCGGCATCGTGCCGAGTGTGGTTTCGGTTTCCGACAAGGGCGAAGTGATCGCGGGCAGGGAAGCGCGCGACATGCTGATCACTCATCCCGAGCGCACCGTGTATTCGGTGAAGCGCCTGATGGGCCGCGGCCTCGCGGATGTCGAGGAAGAAGTGAAGCTGTTTCCCTTCCGCATCGCCGAGGGCAGCGACAGCGTCTTGAAGCTTCGGCTGGGCGACAAGATTATGACCCCGCCGGAGGTCTCCGCGTACATCCTGCGCAAGCTGAAGCACGACGCCGAAGTAGCACTGGGCGAGCCGGTCACGCAAGCCGTGATCACGGTACCCGCGTATTTCAACGACGCGCAAAGGCAAGCCACCAAAGACGCGGGGCGCATAGCGGGCCTCGAAGTCCTGCGGCTCGTGAACGAGCCTACCGCTGCGGCGCTGGCCTATGGCCTCGACAAGCGTAAGGAAGGCTTGGTCGCAGTCTACGATTTCGGCGGCGGCACCTTCGACATCTCCATCCTGCGCCTTCACGACGGCATCTTCGAAGTGCTGGCCACCAACGGCGACACCCATCTGGGCGGCGACGACATCGACAACCTGCTGCTGAAGATCGCGCTCGAAGATATCCACAGCGAGTGGGGCCGCGATCTGTCCGCCGATCCCACGGGCGTGCAACTCCTGCGCCGAGCCGTAATTCAGGCCAAAGAGCAGCTCTCGTTCGTGCCTGAAGCCGTGATTGATCTCGAATATTCAGGCCACCGCTATCAGCGCCACATCGGACTCGACCTGTACGACCGTTTGATCCAGCCGGTGGTCGGCCGCACACTGGGCCCCTGCCGCGATTGCATCAAGGACTCCGGGGTGAAGATCGAGGAGATCGATGAAGTAGTGATGGTGGGCGGCTCGACGCGTATCCCGCTGGTCCGCAGCGCAGTGGAGAAATTGTTCCGCAAGCGCCCGCACACCGAACTAAATCCGGACGAAGTAGTCGCGCTTGGCGCGGCAGTACAAGCGGCAATTCTATCGGGCGATGTGCAGGACAAGCTGCTGTTGGATGTGACACCGCTTTCGCTGGGCATCGAGACGCTGGGCGGACTGGTGTCGAAGCTGATCCATCGCAACTCGACCATCCCGGCTTCGGCGACCGAGGCGTTCACTACCGCGGTGGACGGCCAGAAGAACGTGCTGATCCACGTTGTGCAAGGCGAGCGCGAACTGGTGAAAGATTGCCGGAGCCTGGCGCGCTTCGATTTGAAAGACATCGCTCCGCAGCCGGCAGGGATGGCGCGCATCGAGGTGCGCTTTCTGATCGACGCCAACGGCATCCTGAACGTGACCGCGCGCGACGTGCGTACCGGCAAGGAACACAGCGTCGAAGTCAAACCATCCTACGGCCTCACGGATGAGCAAGTAGAAGCGATGATCCTGGAATCGTTCGAAAAAGCCGAAGCGGATTTCGCCGAACGCCAGGTGCGCGAAGCGCGCGTAGAAGCCGACACGATTATGGCCGCCACGGAAAAGGCCCGCAAGAGCGAAGCGTACGACACACTGGAACCAACCGAGCAGTCCGCCATCGACCGCGCGGTGAACGAACTGCTGGTGGTCTACCATGGAAACGATCACGTGCTGATCCGCGCCAAGATCGACCAGTTGAATACCGCGACGGAAGTGCTGGCCCACACCATCATGAATACGGCCGTCAGCCGAATGCTAAAAGGAACGCAATTGTAAGGGACGTTGTATTGTGTTGTGGAGCGGGCTTCAGCCTGCAACGGGGGCTTTAGCCTCCGCGTCCAGGCGGGGACTGAAGTCCCCGTTGCAGGCTAAAGCCCGCTCCACAGGGGGGAACTAACCATCATGAAACGACGCCTGCTCTGGACTCTGCTAACCCTCGGGCCTTGCGCCTACGCACAGTGGCTGAACTATCCCGCGCCGGGAACGCCTCGCACACGCGATGGAAAACCAAACCTCTCAGCCAAAGCCCCGCGCGCCTCGAACGGCAAGCCGGATCTCTCCGGCGTCTGGCACGTGGAACCCACTTCCAGAGCGGAGATGAAGCGCCTGTTTGGCGATGACGTGGACAAGCTGGACATCCCTGGAATGGAGATCGATACCATCTCCAAATACGCCGTCAATGTTCTTCTGGACTTCAAGCCTGAGCAGGCCCCCCTGCGTCCCGAGACCGCGGCGATGCTCAAGAACGCCAAGGGCTATGTCGGGGGTTGCCTTCCGATCGGCATCCCGATTACATTCCTGGTCTCCGAGCCGGACGAGATCGTCCAAGCTCCCACGCAGATCCTGATGCTGTTCGAGTCCGACGGCACCCACCGTCAAATCCACCTCGACGGGCGCCCGCTCCCCAAGGATCCGGAGCCATCGTGGCTCGGATACTCGGTGGGTAAATGGGAGGGCGACACGCTGGTTGTCGAGACCACCGGCTTTAACGACCGCACGGTCCTGGATATAATCGGGCACCCCCACAGCGAGTCTTTGCGGGTCGTGGAGCGCTACCATCGCCGCGATTTCGGGCACATGGACGTCGAAGTGACATTTGACGATCCCAAGGTGTACACCAAGCCTTTCAGCATCAAATTCACGCAACGCCTCTTCGCGGATTCCGACATCCTGGAAACCATTTGTAATGAAAACGAGAGAGACTTGGCCCACATAGGCCGGAATTAAAGATCATGCCCAAACTAACGTGGAGCGACTTCGACGCGATCGCCCTGGCGCTGCATGAAAAATTCCCGGACCTCGATCCCACCTACATCCGCTTCACCGATCTGCACAAATGGATCACCGAGCTCGATGGCTTCAGCGACGATCCGCTAAAATCGAACGAGGCGAAGCTGGAAAGGATTCAATTGGCGTGGATCGAAGAATTCAAAGACAGCCAGTAATGTGGAGCACGCAAACGTGGAGCACGCACTCGTGCGTGCCATGTCGAGACTCGTCTCGACACGTCGGGCCGGGCGTCGCCAAGAGTGGCGACGTGGCACGCAAAAGTGCGCGCTCCACATCAGTGTTAATCGCCGCACTGCTATGCATCGCCGCAACCCCCCCGCTCCCACCCGATCAGCAGGCCGTATTGAAACACATCTCGGCCGCCAACCTCAAGGCCCACCTGACCTACATAGCTTCAGACGCGCTAGGAGGCCGAGCCACGCCCTCCACCGGTCTGGACGCCGCGGCCGAGTACATCGCCGGCCAGTTCCGCCGAGCGGGCCTCGAGCCGGCCGCCAATGGCAGCTACTACCAAACCGCCAGCATCATGGTCCGCGAACCCAACTACGACGGCTTTGAGGCGACTATTTCCTCGGGAGTCGGCAGGACGCGTAAGGTCCTGCAACTCGCTCCCGCCGACATATTTGTGACGGCAGGTGCGTCGCTGGACGTGAACGACGCGCCCCTAGTGGTGCTGGACGGTTCCACGCGCCCGACGCCCGAGCAAGTGGACGGCCGCGTGGTCTTGATCACGGCGCAACGCCCCGTGCCGGGTCTGGACAAACTAAATCCCGTAATCGTGATTCGACAAGCCCCCGAACTCCGCGCGACCTCTCAAGTGTTCGACCCCGAGAGCCGCCCGCCGCGCAACCAGGTGATCGTCGCCAAGGCCGAACTGACGGCGTTTGTCAAAGGCGCGCAGAATCTGCGCTTCCACCTGCACGCCGCGGCTTCCAAGGACCATCTGGCCGACGTGCGCAACGTCGCGGGAATCCTGCGGGGCTCCGATCCGACATTGAAGAGCACGTTCGTGATGCTAAAGGCGCATTACGACCATCTGGGAACAGCGCCGGAATCCCGGACGGCGCCGGGCAGCGACCGCATCTTCAACGGGGCCAACGATGACGGCAGCGGCACGGTGAGCGTGATCGAGATCGCGGCAGCGCTGGCGGCCATGCCGCGCCACCCGGCCCGCAGCATCCTGTTCATGACGTTTTTCGGCGAGGAGCGCGGGCTGATGGGCTCGGCCTACTACAGCCGGCATCCGCTAGTGCCGCTCGCGGATACCATCGCCGATCTGAATCTGGAACAACTCGGCCGCACCGATTCCGACACCGGCTCGCAGATCAAGACCGCATCGTTGACCGGGTTCGATTTCTCCGACCTGCCGCGCATCCTGGCGGAGGCTGCGGCGCCGGCCGGCGTCAAGGTCTACAAAGACGGAAAATCCAGCGACCCGTACTTCGAGGACAGCGACAACCTGACCCTGGCCACCATGGGCATCCCCGCGCACACGCTGTGCGTGGCCTTTCAATTCCCCGACTACCACAAGGTCACCGACAGCCCCGACAAGATCGATTACGCCAACATGGCCGCCGTGGATGGCGCCGTCTCGCTAGGCCTGCTGCGGCTGGCCTCCAAAGCGCCTCCTCCCAAGTGGAACGAATCCTACGCGCCCGCGAAACGATACGCCGAAGCAGGCAAACTGCTGCACCCGTGATCCACTTTGATTCGCGTGATTCTTGTATACTGGCTCCCATCCCTCAGGAGGGTTTGTGAAATGAACCGCTGGTGCCTGAAAACAGCGCCGCTGGTGCTGGTGTTGTCTCAGCTTGCGTGCACTCAGGCGCCCCCAGCCGCGCCAGATACGCGAGCCGCCGACGAGAAGGCGATCAAGGATGTCGAGGCCGCTTGGCTGAAAGACATCCAAGCCAAGGATGTCGAGAAGAGCATCTCTCATTACACCGACGATGCTTCGTTCCTGCTGCCCGAGATGCCGATTCAGACGGGCAAGGACGCCGTCCGCGCAACCTACAAAGCGTTGATGGCGGATCCCAACCTGGCGGTCGATTTTTCCTCCACCAAGATCGAGGTCGCCAAGAGCGGCGACTTCGGGTACACGCAGGGCGTTTACACCATGACGACCACTGACGCCAAGACCAAAAAGCCTGTGACCGAGAAGGGCAAATACCTCACGTTTTTCAAGAAGCAAGCGGATGGGTCCTGGCAGGCCGTGGAGGACATGCTCAACGCCGACGCTCCGGCGACGCCCGTCAAGTAGAGCATCAGTACTGCTACAACGACGTTTGCAAACAAGGAGGGCTGTGAAATGAATCGTTTGTTGGTTCGAACCGCGCCGTTCGCGCTGCTGCTGTTGCAAGTCGCGTGCACCCAGGCGCCCCCGCCCGCGCCCGATACCCGTACGGCCGACGAGAAGGCCATTCGCGATTCCGAAACGCAATGGGTGAAGGATTTCGCATCCCGGGACCTGGACAGAATTGTAACCCACTACGCCGATGACGCGTCCGTGCTGATGCCCGACCTGGCCATCATGACCGGAAAGGACGCCATCCGCGCCGGCATGAAGGACGTGGTCGCCGATCCGGCGTTCGCTCTCGAACTGCAGACCGTCAAAGTCGAAGTGTCCAAAGGCGCGGACGTGGCGTATTCTCAAGGGACGTATTCCTATGCCGGCGCCGATCCCAAAACCAAAAAGGTGATGGCGGAAAAGGGCAAATACGTCGAAGTTTACAAGAAGCAGGCGGACGGGTCCTGGAAGATCGTTGAGGATATCAACAACCCCGACGCTCCCGCGGCTCCAGCCAAGTAGAATCTTTAGAAGGAGGTCGTCGCATGGACCGCTGTTATGCGAGAACCGCGCCCCTCGCGCTGGTTCTGCTGCAGATCGCGTGTACCCAGGCGCCTCCGCCCGCGCCGGACACCCGTGCCGCCGACGAGAAGGCCATCCGCGAAATGGAGTCCCAGGTGGCGAGGGAATTCGCCGCGAAGGATCTGGACAAGATCATGTCGACCATCGCAGACGACGCCGCCTCGCTGATGCCCAATGAGCCCGTCATGACGGGTAAGGACGCTATTCGGGCGGGCGTGCAAAAGGACCTCGCAGATCCCGCCATGGCGCTGGAGGTCCATACGGTCAAAGTCGAAGTGGCTAAAAGCGGAGAACTGGCCTACTCGCAAGGCACCTACACTTACAACTTTACCGATCCCAAGACCAAGAGGGTGTTGTTGGAGAAGGGCAAGTACGTCGAGGTGTACAGGAAGCAGGCAAACGGCTCCTGGAAGATCGTGGAGGACACGGCCATTCCCGACGCCCCAGCGGCTCCGGTCAAAGCGGCCGCGTCCGCCCGGACCCGGACCAAGAGTCGCGCCAAACAGGGCAAATAGCCAAGAATCATAAGGATGCGTTCGTTCTTGCTTGCCGCGGGCACCTCCGGCGGTACTGCCTAGGCTCCATGCCCCATTTCCGCGCTGTGCAGCTTGCCGACGCCCAGGTTGACAAGACCCTCCCGGTCGGCTATAGTTCAGTTCTGAAGTACTGAGCTATCAACGATTTGTCGGGCATAACGACTATGGCAAGCGGCGCGGACAACCCGGATATCGAGGTTGGATATCCCCTGGAGGAGGACTACGAGCACCTCATAGAGGATTACAGCCACTTGGCGCCGCCCTCTGAGGGCGAACTCCTCAGCGGGCACGTGGTCAAGGTCACGCCGCAGGAACTGATCGTCGATATCGGATACAAGCTCGAAGGTATCGTTCCTATCGACCAGGTCCGGCAGCCCGACGGAACAATTCCCTTCCAGCGCGGCGACAGCATCGACGTAATGATCGAGCGTCACGGAGCCCAGCCGGAAGGCTACGTGCTGCTCAGCTATACCCGCGCCGCCCGCCTGCGCATTTGGGACACGCTCGAAACCGCCATGCGGGACGGCTTGCTGGTCTCCGGCCGGGTGACCGAGCGCACCAAGGGCGGATTGATGGTGGACGTGGGCGTGCCCGCGTTCATGCCCGGTTCCCAGGTGGATTTGCGCCCCGCTCACGACCTGGACCAGTTTGTGGGCCAGGACATCCCGGTTCGGATTCTCAAGGTCAATCGCCGCCGCGGCAACGTGGTAGTGTCGCGCAAGCTAGCCATCGAAGCCGACGTTCAGAGTCGCAAGGCCGAGGCGCTGGAGCGCTTGTTCGAAGGCGCGGTGGTCGCGGGCACCATCAAGAACTTGACGGAATACGGCGCCTTCGTCGACCTAGGCGGCATCGACGGCCTGCTGCATGTTACCGACATGTCGCACGGGCGCATCTCGCATCCGTCCGACGTGGTGCGCGTCGGCGACGAGGTCACCGTCAAGGTTCTGAAGTTCGACAAAGCCAAGGAGCGCATCTCGCTGGGCATCCGCCAGTTGAATCCCGATCCCTGGGAGACGCTGGGCGAACGGCTTCCGTCCGGCAGCCGCGTGGTGGGGCGCGTGGTCAGCGTCACCGATTATGGCGCGTTTGTGGAAATCGAACCCGGCGTGGAGGGCTTGATCCACATCTCCGAGATGACCTGGAGCCGCCGCATGAAGCACCCCTCCAAAGTGGTGAAGGCTGGCGACCAGGTGGAAGCCGTCGTGCTGGATCTGAAACCCAAGGAACGCCGCGTCTCGCTAGGTATCAAACAACTGGAGGCCGATCCGTGGACCACTGTGGGCCAACGCTACAGCATCGGCAGCGTGGTCGAGGGCCGGGTGCGCAAGCTGACGGACTTCGGGGCATTTCTGGAGATCGAAGAAGGCGTCGACGGCTTGGTCCACGTCTCGGATCTGAGTTGGGTGAAGCACGTGAAGCATCCGTCGGAAGTGTTGAAAAAGGGCCAGACGATGCAGGCGGTGATCCTGAGCATCGACGCGCCCAACCGGCGCTTGTCGCTGGGCGTCAAGCAACTGCAACCCGACGCCTGGGAGAGCTTTTTCCGCTCCCACGAAGTCGGCGATCTGGTGCGCGGGCGGGTGTGCCGCTCGGCCGCGTTTGGAATGTTTGTAGAACTGGCGCCGGGCGTGGAGGCGTTGTGTCATCGCTCCGAGATTCCTCCCATGCCGGACCGCGCGCAGCCGGGAGAAGCGCTGTTGCCCATCGGGGACGAGTACGATTTCAAGATTATTAAACTGAACGAAGGGGAGAAGAAAATCGGGTTGAGTCTGCGGGCCGTGGCCGAGGACGAGGAGCGCACCCGCCTGGAAGATTATCAGCGCCAGGCCGCCGCCGCTACCATGACAATTGAAGAAGCTATGAACCTAAGAGGAAAAGGGGAAGGCCGGTAACCCCCGGTAACGGTAAAAAAACAATGACCAAGGCTGAATTGATCGAAGAAGTCTCCCGCGTCGTGGAAATGACGCGCAAGGACTCGGAAGTAATCGTCGAAGCGATCTTCGATAGCGTGGTGCGCGCGTTGCGCGGCGGGGACAAGATCGAAATTCGCGGATTTGGCAGCTTTCGCACGCGGCAGCGTCAGCCGCGCATCGGGAGGAATCCCAAGACCGGCGCGCGCGTCGACGTGCCCGCCAAGCGGATTCCGTACTTCAAGCCCAGCAAGGAATTGAAGGATCTGGTGAACGACGAACACGGCGGCCCGAAGCCGCCGGAGGCTGCCCACCCATAGAAATTTCTGTGCTGTGCTGTGGGGCAGGCTTTTCAGCCTGCCGCCGCCTTTTAAGGCGGCGTCCGGGCGCCGGTCCCGTCACCGCTTCCAAGACGCACGTGAAGGAGGGTCCTCATGCGCGGGTTCGTTTTCGCGGTGACTCTGCCGTGGTTAGCCGCCGCAGCGCTGGCGCAAAGCAGTTCGATCCAAGGAACGGTCTTCGGCCCCGACGGCAAGATCGTCGACGGAGCCCCAGTCCAGGCCCGCAATCCGCAAACCGGAGCCACCTTCCGCACCGTCAGCGCAGCCGACGGCAGCTACACTCTGCCGCAAGTGACTCCCGGCAACTACACGCTGTCGGTAGCGATGCCCGGATTCACCTACCTGCCGTTCTCTCAACCCGGCGTAGTCGTAACGGCCGCGGCCGCCGTGCGTTTCGACATCCACTTGGCGGAAGGGCCTGCCTACGGAACCCTCGGCGACGACCCCGGCCTCGTAGCCACAATCATCCGCAAGCGCACCCCGCCGCAGACCGGTCCCACGCCGCGCACCGCCGACGGCCATCCCGACCTCTCCGGCGTCTGGAACGGCAACGACGATCCGTATCCCGAAGATCCGCCGTATCTGCCGGCCGCGGCCGAACTGAGCAGGAAGTGGCTCGCGGAAAATCTCAAGAACGATCCGGGCGTACGCTGCATTCCCGGCGATGCGCTGCTCTTCGGGTCATCTACATGGCGCCTGGTGCAGACGCCCACCCTGCTGGTGACGATCGTCGAAGGCCCGCCGTTCGCCCGCCAGGTGTATCTCGACGGCCGCGGTCATCCCAATGTGGATAACCCCACGTGGATGGGACATTCCATCGGCCACTGGGAGGGGGACACGCTAGTGGTCGACAGCGTGGGCTTCAACGATCGCGGCACCGTCGGCGGCGCGCCCAACCCTCGCAGCGAGAAACTTCACGTCACGGAGCGCTACCGCCGCCCCGACTTCAGCCATCTCGAAATCGAATTCACCATCGACGATCCGGGGACGTACTCGAAGCCCTGGAAGATTCACAACACCTGGGATCTCGCTCCGAAGGGCGAGGAAGTCCTCGAATACATCTGCGCCGAGAACAACAAAGATCTGCAGCACCTCGTTGGGAAGTAAAGAGCAGGGAAATAGCGGCATGCGCATCGTTACCTTCTTCCTATTGTCTTCGGCCGTCTTCGCGCAGACCGGGCAGACGGGAATGCTCAGCGGCAAGATCGCGGACGAATTTGACGAGCCCGTCTCCGGAGCGTCGGTTCAAGCCAAGGACGCCGCTGGAAAGCAGTTCAAAGCCACCAGCACGGCCACGGGCGAGTACACCATCGACAAGCTCCCCTCCGGGGTCTACGAAGTCACCGTCACCGCTTTGACGATGAAGAATTTCGTAAAGAAGGACGTCAACGTCTCGGGAACTGAAACTTCACGTCTGGACGCCAAGCTGGTGCAAGCCAGCTTGGGCACTCTAGGTGAGGATGATCGGCTCACAACCGCCGCCTACAGCCGGCTCGGATCGACGCCACCTTCCGGACCCGTGCCTCGATTGATCGACGGCAAACCGGACCTGTCCGGGTTCTGGGTCCAACCGCAGGGCGGACCACCGCCAGAGGCGCGGCCGGAACGGGCTGAACCGCTGCCTTGGGCCGAAGCAATTCAGCGCGAGCGCCGAACCAGTAACATACGTGACATGCCTGCCGCGCGCTGCCTTCCTTTTAGCATTACGGACCGCCGGCACGGAAAATTTGTGCACACTCCTTCGCTGCTGGTGATCCTCGACTCGGAGGAGCCTCCCCGCCAGATCTTCTTGGACGGCCGCGAGCATCCCAGGGAACTGAACCCAACGTGGCAAGGCGACTCCGTCGGCCATTGGGAGGGAGACACGCTGATGGTGGATTCAGTGGGTTTCAACGGATTGGCGTGGACCTTCGACGCACTCCCCTCAACCGAAATGCTGCACGTGGTCGAGCGCTACCATCGAACAGACCTGGGTCATCTGGAGATCGAGATCCAGATCGAAGATCCACCAGTGTTCCGGAAGCCGTGGACCCAGAAACGGATCTACAATCTCGATCCGAAGGAAGACCTCGAGGAGAACATCTGCACCGAGAACAACAAAGACCCCGAACACATGGTGGGAAAATAGCGCTGCTCTTGCTGTTGACCTCCGCCGCGTTCGCGCAAACCGGCGCAATCAGCGGCAAAATCGTGGATGAATTTGACATCGCTGTCTCCGGAGCTTCGGTGCAAGCCAAGGACTCCGCCGGAAAGGAATTCAAAGCCACCAGCACGGCCACCGGCGAATACACCATCGACAAACTGCCGGCCAGCGCATACGAAGTCACCGTCACCGCGGCGACGATGAAGAATTTCGTTAAGAAGGACGTCGCGGTTGACGGGAGCGAAACGGCCCGCTTGGACGTCACACTTCTGCAGGCGGGATTGGGGACTCTGGGGGACGGCGACCGCTTCATCGCCGCGGCTTTCCGCCGAACTGGGTATACGCCGCCCGCCGGGCCCGTTCCGTGGCTGCCCGATGGCACGCCCGACCTGTCCGGATACTGGTTCCAACCCCAGAGCGACCAATCGAAGCCCGACGAATCCAAGCCAGAGGTCCGGCCGCAGCAGCCCGATGCGTTTCCCTGGGCCGAAGCGATCCGGCGCGAGCGCCAAGCCAGCAACATGCGCGACCTGCCCGACTCGCGCTGCCTTCCCGCCTTCGGGTTCGGCCCCAAGTACGTACACACTCCTTCCATCCTGGTGATGCTGGGCAGCACCGGCGGCGACTCGCCACGCCAAATCTTTTTGGACGGCCGCGAGCATCCCAAGGAGATGAACCCGACGTGGCTAGGACACTCCGTGGGACATTGGGAAGGAGACACGCTGGTGGTGGATACCGTGGGCTTCAACGGGTTGGGATGGATTTACGGTGGATATCCCATGACCGAGGCGCTACACGTGATCGAGCGGTTCCGCCGGATCGACCTCGGTCACATGGAAACCGAGATGACCATGGAAGATCCGCCGGTGCTGCGGAAGCCGTGGACGCAGAAGCGCGTACTGAATCTCGATCCGAAGGAAGATGTCGAGGAGAACGTTTGCATCGAGAACGAAAAAGACTACGCTCAAATGGTGGGCAAGTAGCGCTGCTCCTGCTGGTGAGCGCCGTCGCGTTCGCGCAGACTGGGCCCATCTCGGGGAAGATCTCCGGCAAAATCGCGGATGAATTCGGCTCTCCGGTTTCGGGCGCGTCGATCACCGCCAGGAACCCCTCGGGACAAGAGTTCAAGTCCACCAGCGGCACCGGCGGGGAGTATTCGATTTCCGGACTGGCGCCCGGGCCCTATGACGTCACCATTTCGATGACAACCCTGCAGCCGTTCAGCGCCAAAGGCGTCCCGGTCGAGGCGGGGAAGGCTCGCGGACTCGACGCGGCGCTGCGCGATGGCGACGCGCTCGGCACGCTGGGCGATGGCGATCGCTTCTCGGAAGCCTTCTTCAATTCGCTGCCGAAAAAGCCGGTAGCGGAGGGTCCCGCGCCGCGATTGGCGGACGGGACGCCCGATCTTTCCGGATACTGGATCGTTGCCAGTGCCGCGCCCCCGAGCACGGCGTCGGCGGAGGCGAAGCCCTGGGCAACGGCGATCCGCTACGAGCGCCGGGCGAGCGAGCAGCGCGATAACCCTTACGGTCTGTGCCTGCCGCGCAGCATCATCGAGAGCTCCGGCTCGGGGAAGTTCGTGCAGTCGACAGATGTCCTGGTGATCCTTTTGACGGGTGAGCCGGCTCGCCAGATCTTTCTCGATGGCCGCGGGCATCCCCGCGGGCATCCGGGAGATCTCAATCCCACCTGGCAGGGGCACTCCATCGGACATTGGGAAGCGGACACGCTGGTCGTCGATACGGTAGGGTTCAATGGCCTGGCGTGGTACGGCGGCGGGCTGCCATCGACCGAAGCTCTGCATGTGATCGAGCGGTACACGCGCGCGGACCTGGGGCACATGAGTGTCGCGATCACGATCGAGGACCCGGCGGTACTGGAAAGGCCGTGGACGCGTACGCGGAAATCCACGCTCGACGCGACGCGGGACATCGACGAATACATTTGCACCGAGAACAACAAAGACGCCGAGCACTTGGTGGGAAAATAGAGGGATTGCGGCGTATGCGTCTGGCATTGCTTTCCCTGTTGTGTTCCGCCGGCTTGGCCCAAGAGGCTTCGCCCAATGAAAACACCGGCGCGATCGCCGGAAAGGTTGTGGATGACTTCGGCGTGCCGGTAGCGGACGCCGCGGTCGTCGCCAAGAACAACGCGGGACAGGAATCCAAGACGACAGCGAACGCCGTCGGTGAATACATGCTCGACAAGCTTGCCCCCGGCGCGTACCAAGTGACGGTCACCATGGTCACGATGAAGAAATTCGACCAAAGTGACTTCGCCGTCAAGGCCGCTAAAACCTCCAGCTTGGACGTGACTCTGCACCAGGACGGCCACGGCACGCTGGGAGACGGCGACCGCTTCACCGCCACGGCGTACGGCCGCGCGGGGAAGACGCCGCCCTCCGGCCCCACGCCGCGTCTTGCAGACGGCACACCCGATCTGTCCGGATTCTGGGCCCGCACCGGCAACGACGGCCCACCGGCGCCGCAGCTGCGGCAGCCCGATCCCTTCCCTTGGGCCGAGGCCATTCGCAAGGAGCGGCAGGCCAGCCAAATGCGCGACCATCCGTTCGCGCGTTGCCTTCCGAACGGCGTCATCAATCGGGCCGGGGAAGGGAAGTTCGTTCACACGCCCACCTTCCTCGCGATGCTGTTCACCGAAGACCCGCCGCGGCAGATCTTCCTGGACGGCCGCCCGCATCCCAAGAATCCGGACCCGAATTGGCTGGGGCATTCGATCGGGCATTGGGAGGGAGACACGCTGGTGGTGGACACGGTGGGCTTCAATGGACTAGCGTGGTACGGCGGAGGGCTTCCTTCCACCGAGAATCTGCACGTGGTCGAACGCTATACGCGGACAGACCTCGGCCACCTGGAGCTGGAGATTACGATCGAGGATCCCGCGGTGCTCCGCACACCGTGGACGCAGAAGCGTAAGGCCGATCTCGATCCTCATGAGGACGTCGAAGAATATGTTTGCACTGAGAACAACAAAGATGTCGAACACATGGTCGGCAAGTAGGCCGCTGCGCGAAGCGATGCTGTTTCTGATGGCCTCGGCCGCGTTTGCGCAGAATACCGGCGCGATCTCGGGCGTGGTCGTGGATCTCGCCGGAGACCCGGTGGCGAGCGCTCCCGTTCAAGCCACCAACGTGAGCACCAAGGCGGTCTACAAGGCCACGTCCTCACCGGCGGGCCAGTTCACAGTAGCCTCGCTGCCCGCGGGAACCTACGAAATCGTGGTCGACGCGCTGGGATTCAACCGCTTCGTCCAACAGAACGTGGCCATCGCAGCCGGAAAAACTTTGCGCCTCGATATCCACATGGTCGATTATCAATTCAACACCCTGGGCGACGGCCGGGAAATTCGGGTCGCGCTGCTCACCGAGCACGCCACTCCAAAAGGCCCCGCGCCTCGCACGGCGGACGGCAAGCCCGACCTGTCGGGCATGTGGCATCCCCTGCGCGTCACCGATCCCGGCAAGCCCGAGCTGCTCCCCTGGGCTGCCTCGCTGTTCAAGCAGCGAACCGACAACAACACCAAGGATTCTCCGTTCTCGCAATGCCTGCCGCGCGGCGTCGCGCTCGTGGGGGGCTTGTATCCGTTCAAAGCGGTGCAGACGCCCTCGGAAATCATTCTTCTATTCGAAGACTGGGTTCCCAGCCATCGCGAGATCTTCATGGACGGCCGCGCCCACACCAAGGATTTGTACACGTGGATGGGCCACGCCGTCGGCCACTGGGAGCAAGACACTTTGGTGGTGGATCGCGCAGGTTTCAACGACACCAGTTGGATCGATACCAGCGGGCGTCCGCACACCGACAAGCTGCATGTGATCGAGCGTTTCCGCCGTCCCGACCTGGGCCACCTGGAAGTAGAAATGACCTTCGACGACCCCGGCGCATATGCCAAGCCGTGGACCATGAAAGGCGTCTACGATTACGCCGGCGACCCAGCTAAAGACGAGATCCAGGAATTCATCTGCAACGAAAATAACAAAGACCTAGGCCACATGGTCGGCCGTTGAGCACGCACTCATGCGTGCCACGTCGAGACTCGTCTCGACGCGTGGCGGGGCACAGCGCCGCACATGCCGGCACGAATGCCCAAGTGGCAAGCATGAGTTCGTTCTCCACGGCGTAGGAAGATAATGGATCGTCTCTGGACCCCCTGGCGGTATCAATACGTCACCACGGCGAAGCCGGATGACGCGTGCATCTTCTGCGCCGCGGCGGCTTCTTCCGATGACGCCGGCAACTACGTACTCCTGCGCGCCGAACGCAATTTCGCGCTGCTGAATCTGTACCCCTACACCAACGGCCACCTGATGATCGCGCCCTACGAGCACGTCGCGAGTCTATCCGAAGCCAACCCCGAAACGATCGCCGAACTAATGCGGATCACAGTGCGCGCGGAAAGTGTACTGCGCGAAGTGTACCGCCCCGGCGGCATCAACCTCGGCATGAACCTGGGCCAGTGCGCCGGCGCCGGTGTCGCGGGACACATCCACATGCACGCGCTCCCCCGCTGGCCCGGCGACGCCAGCTTCATGACCACCGTCGGCGAAACGCGCGTGCTGCCCGAGGATCTGGCCGCCACCTGGAAGCGGCTCAAGGAAGCGTTCGACTCCGGAACACGCTAATCTGGCGTCATGAGTAAACGCGTCAGCATCGAAGTGCCCGGACTCAAACACGATAATCCCATCCCCGCCGCCTGCCGCATCGGACCGTTTCTAGTTTCGAGCGTCATTTCGCCCAAGGATGCCGGCGGCAAAGTTCCCGAGAGCTTAGACGCGCAGTGCGCGCAGGTATTCGACAACCTGAAAGCCTTACTCGCCGCCGCGGGCGCGAGCCCCGAGCAAGTGATCAAGCTCACGGTGTGGTTGAAGGATCGCGCGCTGCGCCCGCACGTGAACAAGTTCTGGCTGGAGTTGTTCCCGGACCCGCACTCGCGTCCCGCCCGCCACACCTTTTCCGCGCCCGACCTTCCCGATCCGCAGATGGTGCAGATGGAAGTGATGGCGGTGCTGGCTGACTAATGAGACTAATGAGACTGATGAGGCCTTGAACCGCATGGCGGCTCGCAAATGGCCCTGCTGACCATCACCGGCGATCCCGCCTCGCGCTTTGAGGAAGTCGCGCACAGCGTGGCGCGGCTGCTCGATTTCGAATTGGTCACCGAGGCGCGCCTGACGCAGTGGCTCACCGAAGAGTTCGGCGATGCGCCGCTGCCGGAGCGGGCTTGGCGTCCCGCGGCCACCTCGATTCTGGCGCGCATGGCGGCCGAGCATCACATGGTGGTCGCCGCCGCGGGTTCGGAATCGCTGTTCGCCGCCATGCCCGCGCTGCTGCGAGTGGCCGTGACGGCGCCCGAAGCTCGGCGGATCGGCAACGTAATGCTCGAGCAGAGGCTGGACCGGACCGCGGCCAAATCCGCTCTGGCGCAACTCGATCGGGAGGCCAAGCGTCTGCGCAAGGCGCGCCTGGGCCGTTCGACGCCGCGCGCGGAATCGTTCGATTTGATCCTGAGCGGCGAGCAGTTGGAAGTCGCACAGATGGCCGATATCTTGCGAGCCGCGGCCGCCGCGCGGGAGCTGACCCGGCAGGGATTGCTGGCGCCGGCGGCGCTGGCGGGCATGGAATTTCAAACCCGCCTGCAGTTAGCGCGCCACGGCATCGTTCCGGCTCTGCGCGCGCACTTGAAGCGCGCGGCGTTCAGCCACCCCAGCGAGGAAATGTTCGCCAATCTGCTGGATTTCTACCGCATTCAGTGGCAATACGAGCCCCGCAGTTTCCCGCTACAGTGGGACAAGGACGGCAAGGTGATGGAGGCCTTCACGCCCGATTTCTACCTGCCCGAAGTCGACCTGTATGTGGAGCTGACCACCATGAAGCAAACCTTGGTGACGCGCAAGAACCGCAAAATCAAATTGCTTCGCGCCATCTATCCGCACATCAACATTCAGGTTTTTTACCAGAAGGATTTTCAGGATCTGGTGTTCAAATACGGCCTGCGGACGGACGCCGCGTCATGAGCCCGCAGGAGAACGCGGCCGACGCCCTCCCACCTGGAATCGAACGTGTCCTGTTTACCGAGGAGCAGGTCAACGCGCGCATCCAGGAAGTCGCCGCGGAAATCAGCGCGAAATACCGGGGACGCGATTTGAAGCTCATCGGTGTGTTGAAGGGCTCCGTCTTCTTCCTGTGCGCATTGGCGCGTGCCATCGACATTCCGGTGAAGATCGACTTTCTGGCCATCTCCAGTTTTGGCGGACACACAGAAGGCCGCGAGCCCGGGCTGGTGCGCGTGGCCAAGGATCTGGACCATCCCATTGAAGACGAGGACGTGCTGCTGGTCGAGGACATTGTCGATACGGGCTTCACCACGCGCTACCTGCTGCAGGCGCTGGCGGGACGTTCGCCGCGGTCGCTGGGCGTGTGCACGCTGCTCGACCGCACGGTGCGGCGCATCGTGCAAGTGCCCATCGATTTCCGTTGTTTCGAAATTCCCGACCGCTTCGTAATCGGCTGCGGCCTCGATTACAAGCAGCTCTACCGCAATCTGGGCTACGTCGCGGTGATGAATCCGGACAAACGTTGAGAACTTTCTTCCCGCATGCGAACCGTCATCCTTCTTCTGATATCCAACACCTTCATGACTTTTGCCTGGTACGGCCACCTGCGGCACCGCAAGGCTCCGCTGGTCGCGGCCATTTTGGTCAGCTGGCTGATCGCGCTGGGCGAATACTGTTTTCAGGTCCCGGCCAACCGGCTTGGCTACGGACAATTCAGCGGTTACCAACTGAAGATCATCCAGGAAGTGATCACGCTGGTGGTCTTCGTGATCTTTGCGTACTTCTATCTCGGCGAGCCGCTCAAGTGGAACTACGCGGTTGCCTTCGCGTTGCTGGCCGGAGCCGTGGGCTTCGCGTTTTGGGGATGAACCTGCAAGATCCGGCGCTTGTACCCAAGCGGCGCGGTATCTTAGAGCATATGCGATTCGTTGTCTGTACGGCGCTCGGCGCAGTCTTGGCCGCGGCCCAGATTCAGCCCGACCGTCACGATCTTCCGGGCGCGTCCCGGCCCGGTGGCACTTCGTCCGGCGGCGCGGCGCAGCAACCAGGCGGTGGCCGCGTGCCCGCTGGCTTCAACGTCGCTGCGCGCAGCGGAAACATCGGACAAGCGCTGACGGCGAGCTTTGCCGCCGGGCCATCGGCTAAGGCTGCGTTCAAAGCGGCGCTGCGGCAAGCCTCCGGATACTTCGACCGCGCGCCCGCGCTGCTCTCGGGCGCAGCCGACGCCGCCGACACGCAGGTGCAGGTCTCCTTCCGCGCGTCGTTCAACAACACGCCCATCGCCGGTCTGCTGCAGGTGACTACGGCCAACGGGAAAGCCTCGGCCATGTTGTTTTTCGATCGCCAGGATCAGCTCCGCCAATCGCTGCCGGTGATGGCCAAGCAGGTCGCTGCCACCGCGCCCAAGGCGCCGGGCGGCGGCGCGCCCGAACGCCCCCAGATCGTGCGCACGCCTTTGTCCGATAACAGCGGCTTCATCGGCCTCGCGCCAGGTTGGAAAATCACCGGGGCCTACAAAGGCACAGTCGACGCGCAGGGACCCAATGGCGAGTTCCTTTCGCTGGGCGGTTACCAGCAAGTGTTCCCGCGCGGCAATTATCCCAAGATGATCAACGGGCCGTACCTGCAGCCGTGGCCCGCGTTCATGGCTTACGAGGACGCGCTCCTCGATCACAAGCTGCGCCAGGGACAGGGCTCGATCCGCCTGATCGAACAAGCGCCCACGCAGGGTTCACCCGGCCAGCAAGCGGCTTATCTTTCCTACGAAGTCGCTGTCGCTGGACAGAAGTACCGCGGTCTGGCGATGGTCATCACGGCTCCGCTGCACGACGACCTGGGCAGTTGGTTCTTCTACCTCTCGCTGGTGGGCGCGCCGTCGGACCGGTACGCGCAGGCGCTCCCGACGCTGCTGGAGATGTGGAAGAGCTGGAGCGTGAATCAGTCCGTGTTCCGCGAGCGCATGGAATCCGCCCTGAAATCGATGCGCGAGACCACTCGTCTCATCCAAGAGGCCAACGCTTACCGCCAGCACGTCTTCGACAACACCAACTTCGCCTGGGACGAAACCATCCGCGGCGTGACGATGATCGAGGACACGGTCACTCGGGAGCGCGGCGAGGTCGACACGAACTACGCGCAAGGGGTTGTGGACGAAGCCAACCGCCAGGGCTATCAGTGGCGGATCGTGCCGATCGGCGCTGGTGCCGTTGGGAGCTGCGTGAAACTCCGCGACGCGATCAGGCTCGTGGAGCGGGACGGATGGCGCCTGGTCAATTTCGAGGGGAGCCACCGGCAGTATAAGCATCCAACGAAGCCGGGACGCGTGACGATAGCAGGGCACCCTTCCATGGACCTTGATCCGAAAACGCAGAGTAGTATTCTGAAACAGGCGGGGCTCAAATGAAATACACGGTTCTGTTCACGAAGACCGAGACCGGCTACAGCGCGCATGTGCCGGACCTGCCCGGCTGTATCGCCGCTGGGGCCACATTGGAGGAAACCGCCGAACTCATGCGCGCGGCGCTTCAGATGCACCTCGACGGAATGCGGGAAGACGGCGAAGCGATTCCTGAGCCGCGCACCACGGCGGAATCAATCACGGCCGCGTAAACTGGCACTCGCATGGGCGCGGGCGAGGGCGTTCGCCCCGCCGCAGAGCTACACCGCAATGGCGAACTCCGGCTGGGGCAACGCCAACCATCGGGCCAGCCGCTCCAACTGTTCGGAAGTCTCCACCAGGCCGCACACCGGCGCGCCGGCCAAGTCCTCGGCCAAGTCTGGACGCAGGCCGCCGGGAATTCGCCGCAGCAACAATGCCAGGCGATCCTCCATCTTGAACGGCCGCAATTTCGCCACCGTCGCGCGGGCCATTTTCAAGGACTCACGGCCGGAATCGCTCACTAGAAACACCGAGTGCGCCGAGTTCAGAATGGCTTTGGCGGCCGCCTTGGGCGCTCCCGTCAGGTCCACGCAGATCACTTCATAATTCGATCTCGCGGAGGCGATCAGCTTCCGCAACGCACGGCCCTCCGTACCTCGGAACGTGCAACGATCCATACCGTCCTCTCGGCGGATCGCGGCACGGTCCGAGGAACCCTCGTCTTCGTCGCGGTCAGATGCGAAATCCACCAGCAGCACGGCGAGTCCAAAGTCCTCCGACCAGGTGCGGCCCAGGTGTTCTTGGACCGCACCAGCTTTGGAATCGCCGTGCGCTGGTACGAAAGCGTACACCGGACCAGGTTCATGCACAGGCACTGTCTTGGGTTCCGATGTGAAGGTCCACTGGTAAGCGGCGTCCAGAACGCTTTCGTGTTGGTGTAGTAAGTTCACGCCCTCTTGCTATGCACGCCGCGCGCCAGAAGTGTTTACGTTGAAAACACTGTTTTGCACCAGCGCCTTCACCGCTCTGCGGAGACAAACTGTCTAGGGGTCCAGCGACATTCTGTCCCTCGCAACCGAGGTTCACCTGAGGGAAACACGAGAAAATCTTGGGGTTAGCGGTTGGTCCTAAGAGTGCTCACTAAGTTGCTTCCATGAAGCGCCCGAGTTCCACGACTCTCATCAGGATCGGAGTCTCCGCCGCGGCCATTCTGATCGTGGCCGCGACCGCCTTCCTTTCGCTCTCGGAAAGCGCCAACGCCTATGCCGTCTATTCGCTGGTGGCGCTGATGGCGTTTGCCCTCGAAGCAGGCGAGGGCGTGTCGATGGGATTTGTATTTCTGATTCTGTCGCTGGGGCACTTGGGCTGGGTGGAAACCTTGCTGATGGGGGACGCGGCGCTGTTTCTGATGGCGATCGTGTACCCGTCCCGCGCGGACCCGCGCATCCTGCTCAAGAATTTCGCGGCCACTTCGCTCGCCGCCGGATGCTCGCATGCGGCCTTTAATCTGGTGCGGATTCCGGGGGTCGACGTCCCGGTCCACATGTTTCTTGCGGCCAGTGTGTGTTTCGTGTGCTTTCGTGGATTCGAATGGCAGCGGTCAGTACTGTGGTCGTATCCGTACTATTTGGTGGCGGCCGCAATCGCGATCCTGGTGCCGCCCTCGCTGGTACTCCCCGTGTTGTTGCTGATGGTCTGGAGGGTGTATCACGTGTATGAACGGCGGTTGACCCGCCAGCGGGAGGAGTCCCGGAAGATCGCTGCGTTGTATCTCCGGACGGTGGAGGCGCTGGCGGTAGCGATCGAGGCTCGCGACCAGCCCGCCTCGCGTCTGTCCCGCCGCGTGCGGATTTATGCCGAGCAGATGGGCCGCGAATTGGAGCTGCCCTCCGACCAGCGCGACGCCCTGCGCGTCGCATCGCTGCTTTACGACATCGGAGAACTGGCCGTCCCCGAGCACATCATTCTGAAGCCGGGCCGGCTGACGCGCGAGGAATTCGAGAAAGTGAAAACCCACCCCGAGGTGGGCGCGGCGATTTTGGAACGCGTGGGATTTCCGTATCCCGTTGCGCCGATCGTGCGCGCCCATCACGAGCGCTGGGACGGCGCCGGATACCCGCAGGGCCTGCGGGGCGCCGATATTCCGATAGGCTCGCGCATTCTGGCGCTCGCCGATGCCGTGGATTCCCTGGCCTCGCCCCGCCATCATCGCGAGGCGCTGCCGGTGGAGCTCGCCATACAGAAGGTGGTTGGGGAGGCGGGACAGGCCTTCGATCCCACCTTGACGGCGCTGCTGGCCAAACGTTGGCGCAAGTGGGAGAAGTTGGTGGCTAAGGACGTGGGCACCGGCCTCGAATCCATTTTCGAAGCGCAACGCGAAGCCGAGATGCTGCGCCACCTTTCCGCGCGGTTGTCCGCATCCCTCGACTTGGACGCCGTCTTCGCCGCGGTGGTCCAGGTATTGCATCGCATGTTGGTCTTCGACGGGTTGGTGGTGTGGATCGAAGAAAACGGAAGTTTGATCGCCAAGCATGTGGCGGGCGACTCGACTCGCCAGTTGGCTCCGCTCAGGATCGGGTTAGGGGCGGGCGTTTCCGGCCGTGCCGCGTACACGGGCCGGGTGATTACTAACGGCGATCCGTCGCGGGAGAACGAGGCGGAATCGATGACGCCGCTGGTGACGCCGTTTCGGGCGGCGTTAGCGGCGCCGCTGCTGACCGAGAATCTTCGTGGCGCTTTAACGCTGTACCGATCGGACGGCCGCATTACGCCGGTTAAGGGCAAAGCGGAGGGCTTCACCGCCGACAACGCGCGCCTGCTGACCACCATCGCTCCCTTGCTGGCCACCGCCATGGCCAAGGCTCTGAAGTATCGCGAAGCCAGCGCCCGCGCGGGCGCCGATTCGCTGACCGGGCTGCCCAATGCGGCGGCCTTGGCCGCGCGCATGGCGGTGCTCTCCGCCCCCTGCGCCGTCGTGATGTGCGACCTGGACGGGTTCAAGGAAGTCAACGACCGCTTCGGGCACCTGGCCGGCAACCGTTTGCTGGAGGCCATCGCCAGCGGGTTCCAACGATCGTGCCGCGCGGGAGATTTTGTGGCGCGGCTGGGAGGCGATGAATTTGTGCTCTTGCTGGACCGCGGACAGCCGGAGGAGATTGAGCCGCGCCTGTCGCACTTCCGCGAGATGGTGCGCGCGGCCGGCCGCCAGATTACGTGCGAGGAGATTCTCGACGCCAGCTTCGGTACGGCCTATTTTCCCATCGATGCCAGCGCGCCGGAAGAGCTGCTGAAGGTCGCCGACCGCAACATGTACGCCTGCAAGCAGGGCAAGAGCGGCGTCTTGGCGCTGGAGCGGCGGGTGCGCACCGCGGATTCCGGGGCTTCCGATTCCAATCTGGGCAAAGCCGAGAAGTAGCTCCGCGCCTCACATCGGCCGTGGCCGAGCTCGAACGGTTGTTAGGCGCGGGCGAAGTGAGACGCGTTCGCCATGCATCGCCCGCGCGCGCTTGAAATCGGCGAGGCGTCGGCGAACCTGCGCGTGTTGCCGGACAGCTTCCTCGAAGTCGAACAGGAATTCGTAGTGGAAAAAGGCAGCGATCCGGGCAAGCTAGCGTACCTAAACAAGTTCGTCGATGAACGGCGGTCGTCGGGATTTTTGAAGGCGTCGATCGGGCGTGCGAAGTTGCGGGGCGCTGACGTGGCGCCCGGACACTAGCGTGGAGCACGCACTCGTGCGTGCCACGTCGAAACTCGTCTCGACGCCGGGCGGTCTTGGAGTAAACTAGCCGCGCATCGGCACGAGTGCCCGGCCCAGAGGGCACCCCGGCACGCACGAGTGCGTGCTCCACAATCAACTCAACATCGATAGGTAATTGAAGTCAGCAATCAACTCCACATCGATAGGTAATTGAAGTCAGCAATCAACTCAACATCGATAGGTAATTGAAGTCAGCAATCGACTCAACATCAATAGGTAATTGAAGTCAGCTCCGAAGGCTTCCGCAATAACGCGGGTGCTTCTAACTCCGGCATGGGCTTGGCTTCGAACAGTTTCCGGCACGGCACCGCCAGCCAGCGAGCAACGCGCGTGGCCTTCTGCCGCCGCGCGCTGTCGCTCGAAATCCCGGTGTTCGCGTACATCTGGCGGTACAGCTTGGAAATGAACAGGAACGCCAGCCGGCCGCGCAGCGTGGGCACGCACTTGGAGCGGAGCCAAACCTCGCGCAGGCTGTAGAAGCTGTCCCAAACCCCCTGGGTCCGGGCGCTGATCTCCTCGGTGGACATGGTCCCGTGGGGAGTGAACATCTTCGGCCGCACGCTCGCCGGGATCAACCAATAGCGAGTGATCGGAATGCCGTCCACGCGGGGAACGTCGCCGTTCATGCCCTTCTCCCAGCGATCGAAGTCCACGGTGCCGGGAAACGGCGTCATCATCACGAACTGCGCGAAGGTCAGGCCGGCCTGTTTGGCCAGGGCCGTGGTCGCCGCGAACGTATCCTGGCGATCGGTGGGAAGTCCGAAGATGAAGGACCCGAGCACGTGCACGCCGTGCTCCTTGAAGGTGCTGAGCCGCGTCGCCAAATCGGCGCCCGCCGAGTTGAATTCCTTGAACACCGATTTCAACCCTTCGGCGGTGACGGATTCCACGCCGACCAGCGCGCCTTTGATGCGCGCCTTGCGCATGGCGTCGAGAAACTGCGGATCTTCGCCGGCCTCCATCGTGATCTGCGTGTAGAAGACCATGTCGGAGGGCAACTTGGCCAACTGCTCCATCAACTCGAAGCGCTCCGCGCGCATGGCTTCGAGCTCTTCCGCGCGATGCGTGTTGCCTTGCTTCTGGGCGAGCTGAATGTCGGTCAGGGTGACGGGATAGAAATTATCGTCGGCCAGGGCGATGAAGCGATACCCCAGCCGCCGCAGTTGCACGATCTCGCCGATCACCACATCGGAAGCGCGGGGCCGGGGCTTCTGTCCATCGGTGCGCCACACCGAACAGAACGAACAATGTTTGGGGCAGCCGCGCACGGTCTGCACCGAAGCCCACATGTAACGGTCGCGCGGCGCGAGATCCCAGCGCGCGGCCAGGAACTGATCGCCCGAAACGCGCCCGCCGTCGTAAATGGCCTGCGCCGTGCCCGCCTGGAGATCGGCGAGCACCTGAGCCCACACCACGTCGCCGTCGCCTTTGACGACCGCGTGGGCGCCTCCCAGATCGAAAGACTCCTGCGGATACAGAGTGGCGTGGATGCCCCCGAACACGACCCATGCGCCGCGTTCGCGCGCCATGCGTCCGACCTGCATGCCGCGCAGAGCGTTACCGGTATGGATGCCGATGCCGACGATGTCGCCGGGCTGGATGCGCTCGGGCCGAATCTGTTCGAGAGTTTCGTCGGTGATGAGAGGATCGCCGTAGCAGGCGGGAGTGGCCGCGGCCAGCACATACAACCAGCGCGGCGTGATCACGCCGATTCCGAAGGAGGTGTCGCTAGGATTTACGAGGTGGACGTGCATCGATAAAAAAGTCTGGGCCCTTTCTTTCTTCGCTGCACGGATTCAGGTTCTAGTTGAGATGCGGCGTGAAGGATAGTCAGCTAAGTTTACTCGATCCAGAGCCGATTTGGGAAATGGCCCACGGCTGGTCTCACGGCGCAACCTTGATGACCTTGGCAGGCGCCAGCCGCTGGCCGCCTTCAATGACCGCTACAAACGGCGCGGCGGCCAGTCCAACACCGAGCGCGACAGGAGCCAGCAGTACCAGCGTAACCACGCGAGCCGCGGTGTCGTCCGCTGATAAGCCCAGAAATAAGGGCACGCAGACGACAGCGGGCGCCGTAAGAAAGGCGTCTTTCCAGGGCACGCGATGATGAATCCGGATCTCGGCGATCTGGTCACGAGGTACAGAGCGGTCCGGCTCCGCAAGACTGACGCCGGAAAAACTGAAGAGGAGGGTCCGGCTATGGTAGCTCTCGCCGGTATTGGTAGTGACGGTAAAGTCGCGATCCCCTCGTTGTGCTCCGACCTTCTTCGGCAGATCGGCCCACGCGACTGTCTCCGCGGCTTGCAACGTGGAGACGGACAGGATCGCGGGCAGCAGCAGCGCGGCGGTGATTCTGAGAGTCGCGGTCATGGCGCCACCTTGATGACCTTGGCGGGGACCAGACGCCTGCCGCTTTCGATGGCCGCCACAAAAGGAGCGGCCGCCAAATCTACCACCACCGAAACAGGAATCAGCAGCAAGTCGAACGGTGTTACGTAGTCCAGACCCTTATGGTGTTCGAAGATGTCGGCGACCATACCTCCAGGTACGAAAAAAGCTTCTCCCCAGGAGACATGATGCCGAATCCGGATTTCGATCACCTGCTCACGGGGAATGAAGGGGGTCGGTTCAAAAAATCTGACGCCCGAAGGCTTGAAGAGGAGTGTTCGGTCGCGGTAGGTCTTCCCGGTGTTGGTTATGATCATGTACTCGCGATCCTCTTGGCCGTCGAACAGGACTCTGCCTTTGCCCACCTCTTTCGGCAGGTCGGCCCAGCGGACCGTTTCCGACGCGTGCAGCGTGGAGGACAGAATCGCGGGCAGGAGCAGACCGGCAGTGATTCTGAGCGGCGTGCTCATGGCTTCACCTTAAAAACCTTGGCCGGCGCGAGAAGCCTGCCGCCTTCCATGACTGCTACGACTGGTGTGGCCGCCACGGCGCCCCCCATAACAATCGGAGTCACTAGCCACATCACTGGCGGCAGGTAACCCGTCGCAGTCGCACCTACCAGTTCGGCGGCGAACCGGATGGGCGCAAAGGTTGCTCCCCAGGACGCATGATGGCGAAAGCGGATTTCGGCCACGCGCTCGCGCTCAACGGAGCGGACCGGATCGGTGAGACTCACGCCAGCCGGGCCGAAGAAAAGCATTCGGCCACGGTAGGCGTCGCCAGTCTTAGTTACAATCGTATATTCGCGATCCTCTTTATCCGCTTTGAGGTTGGACAACAGTTTCCCCTGCCCGATCTTTTCAGGCAAGTCTGGCCACGGGATCGTTTCCGACGCGTGCAGCGTGGAGGACAGAATCGCGGGCAGCAGCAAGCTGGCGACGATTTGAAGTGCGGACCGGCGTGTGTGTTTCATGGCACACCCAGAGTAGGGCCGGTTGGGGCCGCGCGACGGTGCGGTTGTGGCACTTTCCGTGAGTGTCACAATGCCGGAAGCTTCACGTCTTTGGGAAGATCGCTAGACCATTTTCTGAGATAATATAGACCAGCTCTGGCGATCCGGCTGCAAGCAAGAGATGGCGAAGGCCTATTCTGACGATCTACGACGGAAGTTGTTGGAGGCGCATCAGCAGGGG